>OGRA01000001.1_pt1 | contig 279255 bp, 245 predicted proteins | sample 1553351 | NCBI WGS metagenome assembly OGRA01 (sample SAMEA2580056, study PRJEB22360) | human gut metagenome | biome: human gut; feature: human-associated habitat; material: faeces | place: Denmark | collected 2008/2010
GTTTCTTTTAATCTATTTGTAGTCAATTAAATACCTTCAGACTACATCAAATATACAAAAAATTGGCGCTTCGCGACATTATGGGGTGAAATTCGGGATTTCGGAGTATTATATTTGCCAAAAAAACAAGATTATGGAAAATACAACGAAAACACAAGGTCGCAGAGGTAAGGGATTAAAGTTTGATCAGGAGTGGAAGGATGCAGTCGATCGCCTGCCAAAGCACTATCGCGACGAGATATGCGCTGCAATAGAGGCCTATCAGCGTGATTTGACGGTAATTGAGGTTTCGGAGGGCGTGCCACGCGCAATATTTATGCTTATTATGCCCACAATTCGCCGCCGTTATCGAGCACGTGAATTGCGCCGCCTCGCCCGTGAACGCAAGACAGCTTCGTCGCGTAGCACAAAATCCGCTAAGTCGGCATCTGTCGCCTCTGCAGCTGCGCAGTCAACATTGCGGCCTGTTGATTCCGCATGCACCCAACACCCGACTCCGGCACCGCAAACGTAGGGACGCGATACATCGCGTCCGCAAATAAACATTACCATTTTTGATACGGGCGCAAATATTGTCCTTTTTCGATGCATCCGCAAAATATTACCCTTTTTCGATGCGGACGCAAAAGATTGTCCTTTTTCGATGCGGACGCGATATATCGCGTCCCTACCGGCTACTGGTGGCAATTTTGATGAAATTGTTGCCGGTCCATCCAATCAAAATATTGTCATTGTAAGCTGCGATGTTTTTCAAATCTGAGTTTATCGGGTATCGGTCGACAATATTGCCGTCCCAATCGACTTTGTAAATTGTAGATTTTGCATTATGGGATTGGTGTTGGCTATGTTTATGCCCCCAATATAGGGCGTATATGTAATCATCGGTCGTGGTAATGTCAACGAAATGCAAAGGATTCATATCTTCGAAGTCGGCTTCTTCAAGTGTAGCAGGGTCGAATGTGGGCTTGGCGACTTCAACACTTGTGATAGCGGAACCATCCAACCGAAAGAACTCGATTACCGGATGCAGCCGATAGGCAAAAGCCAAGCGGCGATGTTTGCGCGAATATGCCATCTCTCCTGTATTTGGCATCCATGTCTGCAATTCGGGTGATATGTTGATTTGCCGGATTGTATCGATTTTTGAGGAAGTCAGGTCGGCAGTCATTGCAAACTGACGGCCTCCGTTGGGTTCTCGTCCCATGAATACGTATAGGTTGGGAGCGGCCATAAATAGATCCTTAACGTATCGCGATAGAGGGAACGGGACGGTGCTGTTGCCATCCATAAGATACTGCTTTGTCCTGACAAGCGCAGTGTCGTTTTCAACAGTATAAATCTCGCCGTCGTCCTGGCTGATGACGCGGATTGTACCGTTGTCGGCAATGAGGGGATAGGGCATATATGAAACATAGTAGCCGTTGTTGAGCTTACCGGCATCAGGGCTTGCCTTAAGCTGACTGCGACCAAAACCGATGACGGCGCGACGAAGAAATCGCTGACCGTATCCCTCTTTACTTTCGTAAACAAACAGCAATGTGTCACTTGACATCTTCATCTCGACTATATGACTTATTGCCGGCAATGAATCTCCGGTTATGTCAAGATTGGTTTCGGCTGTCGTTGACTGTGCGTCGGCGCATCCGGGCATGAGTGCCAAGAGTGCTATTATCTTTAGTGTCTTCATCTTATTTCAATGGGTTTGTAAGGTATCGGGGTGTCTTCAACTTCTGTGGCATCGCGGGTTTTGCCGTCTTTGCCTACAATGTATACGCGTCCTTTGCCTCCGCCTATTGCCGACAGTTGGGTGTTGATAGGCGATTTGAAAAAACGTGCTATTGTCTTGTCGGCTTCTTCGGCAGTGCAGCGTTTTTCGCTTTCGTACTCGTAGATGAAGATAGGCTCGCGGGTGCGCTCAAAACCGTCGGCAATCCACATGAATTGGCCTTCATCGTCCTGCAATTGAAGGATGAGTCCCGGCAGACCACCAAACTTATAGGGCCCGTAAGGCAACGGCAATTCAGTGCTGAACCATGCCGAATAGTGCCGTCCGGCGAAATCGCATTGTGCCAACTGGCATTCGTAGCCGAGGATGTTACGTGTGGTGTCGGGAATGAAACTCCAGTCAATTACTGGCACGCTGTCGGTGTAATGCAGGACACCGATTCCCAATGGGAGCCGGTATTTCATGTCGGCCGACTTATCATTGGGCGAAAGGAGAATCTCGTAAGGCCACGGGGAGCCGTTGGGATTGCGATATGCATCGGCTCCTTGGTGCATATCGGCGGTCATGAGCGAGTCGTAGTGACAAATTATGTCGCTGAAATCCTTGACATAGCGGCGACCTATGAGCAGTGTGCGTACATCGTCGAATCGGTTCTCCACCCCCGGATGACAGGTGTAGTTAAGCGAATAGGTCACTTTGTAACGGGCGGTGTCAACCGCCGTGGCGCGGTCTTGGCTCATTGAGTATAATCCTACTTGTCCATTGACGGTGAAGGCGGTCAAAATGGAGATTGCGATGATAAAAAGATGTTTCATGACTTACGTTATTTAGAGTATTCTGAATCGAATTTTGAGCAACACGCTGCGCGGGCGGATGTTATAGAGGGCCTTTGACTCGGTAAGAGCCGACAGATCGGAGTAGATGTATGACTTGCGGTTGAGCAGATTGTCGCATGAAAGCGTGAAGCTGAAACGCCTGAAAGAGTATCCGGCCTCGGCATTGAGCAGAAAAAACGACTTGTCGCCATCGTTGAAATTGTTGTAGTAGTGATAGAGCGAGGTCGTAAGCGTCACACCGCCGGGGATTGTGAAGTCGAGCGATCCACGGTTGGTGACGGTTCGGAGCCACGGGAAGCGCTCGAGTCCCTTCTGTCGTGTCGCCGACTGAGAGTAGTTGCCTTGATATGACATGGCGAGCCATCGGAATGGGGTGAGGCTTATGTCGGCCTCGATTGCAAGGCTGTTGCCGGTGTAGCGCAGAATTTCTTCTTGAACGAGCAGCGGATTGTCGTAACGGGAATATGAAACCGAAGCTCCTATTTTAAGCCGGCGCCAATCAAATCCTTGGCTCGCGTGAACTTTAGCCGATAACATATTGCCGATTTCGGATGTGCGGCGGCTTATGGTGCGTTGCACTATGCCGTCATAACAGGAGCCGTAAAGTACATCGGGCGACTGACGGCTGTAGGATAGATCCACTCCTGCAAAACTCATCGACAGAATGTTGCGATAACTGTAGCTCAATGAGCAGTATTGGGTGTCGCCTTCGTAAAGTCCTGCAACATCGTAGGCCGACAGTTGGCGATAGGAGGTCAATATGTAGCCTGAGTAAAGCGTTTCAATCGAGGGTGTCATGTAGGACAATGAGGCTTTCGCGTTCAGGTTGTGACTGTTGTTGATCCGATAGGTGAAGTTGAATGACGGCTCCATGCGGAATCGCTTTTTGTCGGTTATGTTACCGTCGAGGCGGTTCTTAAGACTGAATAAACGGTATTTTACGGGCATATACAGCGAAGCGTGGATTTTGCGGATGCTGAATACTGCTTCGGCACCGATGCCGGTATCGAGATTATCGAGCGAAAGGTCGTTGCACATGGCATCGAGTCGGCTTCTAAGTGAGTTGTGATGGTAGTTCAGGATTACCGAGGGGTGAAGGGTGAAATTGCCTATCTTGAATGATGACAGCAGCCCTGCGCTGTTTTCGGTGGACAGGTTGCGGAAATCGACGCTTTGATGAAGCATATCGCCGACAACAATATTGGAGAACAGGTTAGGGGAAACTGACAGCGAGTGAGGGCGTTTCTCCAGATTGACCAGTGAAGCAATCTCAAAACCACGACTTACCGAATTGCGGCGGGTCAAGTGGAGCTTGTTGAGCAATCGATAGGTATCGGTTTTACCTGCCTGGGTTATGTCATCGCCTTCGGCAAGAATGCGGCTATCGGCACGGGTTGTACTCCAGTCAAATTTCAATTGTTCCTTGAGGTAGTTTTCATCGCCGTTGTTCATGTAGGTGAGATCGCCGTAGGCTTTCTGCATACGCGCTTTTCCATCCATCAGCTCGTCGACACGGTTAAGGTCGCCGTCGGGCAGATAGTTGGTGGTGGCCGAATAGTTTCGGCGGGTGTCGCGGTCGTTAAGGTAGGCGGCGTTGATGCCGAACTCGCCCGACTTGCCTACGCGATACACATTGTTGAATGTGGCGTTGTGGGAACGGTTGAAGTAGTAGAAACGCTTGTCGATGCCCGGAGCCGACGGCATGGTGATTGACGAGATGTTGCGTGTGCGCGACCGGTCGTTGTCAAATGAATAGAGCTCTTGCGAGAGGTCTTCGCCGGTATTGTTGCCCTTGTAAGTGGCGAGAAACTGGCTGTTGCGACGGAAGTAGGTAGCTATCGCCGAGTTGTTCCACAGTCCTTCGCCGCCATAGCCGCCACCGAGGGTTGCGATGAGGTTGAACACCCCATTCACTCCCTCCTTGAGCCGCAGGTTGATTGAAGCCTGCTCCTCGGGCCGCAGTCCTTTAAGAGCCTTGATGTCCTGATGGTTCTCAAGCACCTGCACGGTGGCGATGTTGTTGGGGTCGATATTGTTGGTCGCTATCCCGTAATGCCCTTTCATGAGATCAAGACCCTCGATATAGAGATTCTTTATGGGCTTTCCCTGATAGGATAACTGACCGGACTCCGACACGCTTATTCCCGGCATCTTTTTCAATACATCGGCGATAGACTGATCGGACTGCGAGAGAAAGGAGTCAACGTTGTAGTTGATTGTGTCGCCTTGCGAATAGATTTTCTTGGCCTTGACAACAACCTCCTTCAGCTCAACGGTGCGCTCCGTCACGATGATGTCGTAAGACCCGGAGCGATTGGGAATCTTGATGGTTGTCGGTGAAATTTCCATGCCCGATGCCTTTAGAATGAGGCTGTCACAGTCGCTGTCGATGCTTAAGCTGAAACTGCCGTCATCGGCCGTAAACGTAGAGCCGATGATGGTTGGCGGGGAGTCGGCGGGAGAGGCGATGACGCTTACAAAATCCATGTAGTCGCCTTCGCTCAGCCTCACAAATCCGTTGATTACGCTTTGGGCAGATGTCGTGAGGTGAAAAAGGAATAATACACTTAATGTGCTGATTATGCGCTTTGTATGTTGTGGGATGACCATCGGTTTAGGTGTAAGATAGGCTGCTCGCTGTTGTGACAGCAAGATTGAAAGGAGTTTTATTTCGGACGATTATACTGCTTTCCTGACAGGGATGACTATTTTGACCTGAACAGGTTCTCCCTCTTTATTGAGGGTGGGGCTAAATATGATTTTGGATAAGGATTCCTCCAACTCTATCTTGACTTCGGAGGGGATTTCCCCGGAATAATCAGTGCCGATAACTTTCCCGTCTTTGTCTATTGTGATTTCGATATTTGTCTTCAGCGGAGAGTCGTTTTTGTCTAAAAACTTGAAGGAGTATTCAATCACTTTGTGTAGATCCTGTTGGTCGGTCAATGGCGAGGGTAGTTGAATCGGGCTTGTGGCAGGGGCATCATTGATTTCGTCTTCTGCCTCGTCAGCGATGGCTGCAACGGGCTGAGGCTCTGAAATCTCCGATGCCTCGGGCATCTTGAAATTCGTTATCGAGGATAATACATTGGCGGAAACCGGATGGGTCAATAGGGCGGCAGCGATGACAAATGACGGAATCATGAGGGCTGCAAGCAGTTTCCTCGCGGAGGAGGTTTTGCCCTCGCTCATTATAAGAATGCGGCGGCGGAAATTTCGGGTTCCGTTGGTCAAGCTGTTGGTCAGCGGCATTATTCTGCGGCCTAACGCTTTTGAAATGAGTAAATGTTGGTATTCGGAAATGTCCATGCCGCTGCTTATAACATAGTGATCGGCTTCGTGCTCGTGGTTCAGTTTGATGAGGTTTTTGTAGAGCCACATAAATGGATTGTACCAAAGCAGGATGCAACCTGATTCAGCTATGAGAATGTCAATCCAGTGGCTGGCATCGACATGGCCGCATTCATGCTTGATGACCGGGTCGTTGCGGTCGCCCTCTGACAGGAATATTGATTTTCCAAAGCTGAAAGGAGCTATCAGATCGTTGTCGTGGATATACAATGCATGGTTGTCATGCGACTCTTTGCGACAGTGTCGTTTAAGCCGATTTAACTGCAATAGGGAGTAGAGAGTCTTTAATGTCAGCACCAACACGCCGCAATAGTAGATTCCCAACAGTGCCATGATGACAGGGATGCCGGAGTCGGGAGTTTGCGGTGTGACGGTGACCGCATTTTTGATGACGATGTCGCCGGTTAAAACGGCGGCGGTGTCGGCGAGATGTCGGATAGGCGTGACATTAAGTGTCATAATCAACGGCAGAGCAAATGCCGCCAACAGCCCGAATCCAAGAAGCAGGCGGTTGAACCGGAAGCTATTGTTGCGACTGACCGTGAGGTAAAGTACCGGATATATGAGCACCAGCACTGCCGACACTGCCATCGAATAGGAAAACAGGGCGTTCATGACTTTCCGTTTCTTTGCTCGACTTCGTCAAGCAGCTTCCTTAAATCCTCCACGGGGATATTGCCGTCTTCGACAAACGATGATACCACGCGCAGGTAGGAATTCTTAAAATAACGGCCTACGATTGAGTAGAGGGAGTTCTTTCCCATGTCCTCTTCGGCCACTGTGGCAAAATATTTGTAGGACTTTCCCTGTTGCTCATGTCCGACATACCCCTTATCCTCAAGGGAGCGGACAATGGTTGAGATGGTGTTGAAATGAGGCTTGGGATCATCGTAGATTTCAACAATCTCTCTTACAAACAGCGGACCTCGTTCCCAGAACAGGCCAAGGATTTCTTCTTCTTTTGCGGTAAGTTTTTCCATATTGCAAAAAGTTTGATATTGCAAATATAACCTACAGCTTATAGTTATAACGATAATTCGTAGTTAATAATTGTTAAGACGCTGATAATTATTGAATTTGTTGTTGAATATGGAATTGATGGAAGAAGTAGGGACGCGATACATCGCGTCCGCAAATAAACATTGCCATTGTTGATGCGGACGCAAAAGATTGTCCTTTTTCGATGCGGACGCGATGTATCGCGTCCCTACCGGCGGGATTTGCGCCACCGGTGGTGGCTATTTGTTGGGATTGAAGGGCTGGATTGTGCAGGTTATTTTGCAGTCGTTGAATGTGTCGGTCAGGGTCATTTCGAGTTGCTTTACAGGTAGCGATTTGGATGCTATGCTCGTGCCCCAGTCATACCCAAAGTAGGATTCAAACAGCCTAAGACATTCCCAATCGCCGCCTATGGTGTAGCTGAATGCTTCCAGCTCCTCTTCGCGTTTTGAATGGAGGGCCATGTCGAGCGTAAATATGTTGGTAGAGCTTTGGGTGATGTCAAAATGTCCGTTTGCCACATATTCCATTTGATGGGTCAGGTTGTTGTGACGCATGATTTTTACCTGTTTGGTGTTGTCCTCATCTCTGATGAATCGGATTTCACCTCCTTTGGTCAAATAGGAATTGGTGTTTTCACCGGTGATTTCATCAATCCTGAAGGAGAGATAGAAATCCTCTACAGTAAACCGCAGCGTGACCGAGCTGTGGGCATTCACATCGGTAATTGTCAACGAGGATTCGCCCACGCTTGCAGGAAACACTTTCAGCTGATGGTTCTCCAAGTCAATGGTGACTTTGCCCAATACATCGGGATTGCTTGCCTCAAGTTCATAAACACCGCCGCCGTCATAAAAATCGATGCTTGCGGTTGTGCCAAACAGGATGGTATAGTCTTGATGCGTAAAGCGTATAGGGAATACTTCAGGCTCCTTGTCGTCGTCATTGCATGCGATTGTGAGCAGGCTCATTATGAAGAGCAAGGTGATTGTGAAAATGTTAAGTGACTTCATTTTGTTGATTTCCGAGCTTTAAATTTGTAGTGGGTATTATATTGATCGGGATATATCACGGGATCCTGTTGTGCCCATTCCACCCATAACTCATTGGCGGTTAGTTTTTCAATAAGCCAGTAACCATCCACCGCATTGCCCGTCATGTAGATGACCGTAAAGTTTCCCGTGGTGAATGTCCACTGATAGTATCTCGTGTTTTCCTTTATGGAAGCGTCGGTAAATGATCCGTTGGCAATCCATCCCTTGCCTGTGCGGTCAAACTTGTAAATCTGCGTTTCGTTGTCGTAGCTTTGCTCATCACCGATACTTGGGCGGGAATATGACAGCAGCCACTCCACATCAGTGAGCATTGAAACAGTCGATTGCTGATCGTCGTCGAGATAGCCCGAGCGATTGTCACACGATGCTAATAGCGTGATGGCGATGACCAAGAGAGATGTGATTGCTGATTTCATTTAGGGATTGCCTCCAGTAAGATTTTATGTAGCGGGTTGATGATGATTGACCCATCGGCAAAGTTATACAATTTTGCCAATATTGAATCATGCGCCGGAATAAATTGTTGGCCCGAAGAGGATATAAAGTGATTGAGGTTGTCGCTGACTTGGCCGGCAGGATTGTGACAATCGGCCGTTATTCCAACCGGAACTCGGTCATCAACCATACGGGGGCTTGCTTGTCGGCGAATTGGATTTGTTTGTACAGCCGATAGGTTCCGGGCTTGTTTCTGTTAAGCTTGGGATTTAGTGCGGCCTTAATCGTGTATTTGCCGGTGGGCTTAATGATAATTCCCATGTCCTCCCATATTCCGGGATGAGGCAGCTTGTACCAAATGCCGTCGGAGCCTTTGAATCCGATGAGGTAGCGGACGCCAAACTCGATATCCCTTTCGCTGTCATTGGTTAGGGTAAACGCGGCTACCCCGGAATTTACCGAGAATGAGGAGCTGTCGGGTTGTAGCGTTACTGTCTGAAGCTCAACTACCGAGTCAACCAATTCAGAGATCGGCGCTGGCTTTGACGGCCCGTCAAACAGGATGTAGGGGGAGTCGGAAATGTGCCTTTTCATTGCCACGACATAAGACATGAAATTTTCTATATGTTAGACCTCTTCTTTGAAATTCGGCAATAGCTGATCAGGCCCATAAGGCCTATTAAAATAGCGGCAACCGCACACACTATGATATAAATTTGATTCTCAATACTGCCGGAGCTATAATATATATCCATACCTTCCTGACGAGTTATTCCGTTTTTTAGCTGCTCTTTCCAGTAATCCAATGAGTAGCCTTTCAGTGCAGCCTCCCTGGCTCTTAATTGCTTCTCATTGTCAGGGTCAAAAATATGGCTATAGCCGATGTCGGTAAATTGTTCCTCAGGTGCCTTATAATGGATAAAACCGGTGAACATATCCTTATATTTTAAAGCACGCACATGATTCCAAGGCATGACAAAATGGTCAAATTCATCTTCCCCGAAGGGGGAGCCGTCAAAGTCAAATGCACAATCCGAATCTTTGATCTGCTTGAAAGCGGCATCCCATTTACCGTGTAAGGTAGGGATCATGGTTTCTTTTCCAAATAGTAGGTCAATTAGGCTAACACTTCCTGTGTTAATCATCACATTGGCCACTTTGCCGGGGAATGCCTGTGAAATATAATAGCCGCAGTTTCCGGGGGTGAGATAGGCATGCCTGTAATTCATTATGATTAAGGACTTTCTCAGACTGTCGTTCTTTAGCGTTGAAACAATATTTTCAGCCATAATACTATCTCTGCTATCAAGCTCGGTCCTGTCAATCCAATTACGGTCGGAAAAAAGTAAATTTACTTTTGTGGATTTTCCGTGATTGAGATAATACAATCTTTTGAGAAAGTTGAACCAGTTGGTATTAGGCCATAGCAAGTGAACCGATTGATTGACAGTCATAAAAGATGCCAGACTGCTGTCCACTTCTTCTTCGTTTTTAAATTCCCTATCAAGAAATGCTTTGTATGCTTCACGCGAATCAACACAGCCAATTTCAGTAAACACATTCCCGACACTGTCCACGAAGCGGTTGTCACTCACAATGCTATAAATCATATCATATTGTGTCATTTCCGAATGGGCTCTTTCACAGAGAATGACATAATCGTATTTCTCAAACAAGCTGAAAATATAATCGTTAATATCAGATTTATTCTCGTGTAAAAAGTCGACATATTTCCCAACCGAATGACCTGAAGGACGAGGCGCTGCACACATCGGTCGTTCCTTGAGCAATAGATTGTCATTGGTTGCCAGAGTGTTAATGGCTCTGACCGCAGTTGCTGAAATGATCAGCACAATGAATGTATATGCAATATTCTTAAAAACACGCTTTTCATCCGATGAATATGACTGCGCCATCTTTTCAACCTTAATTCTGAATATTTTCTTTCGGAATATAGCGAAAATACTACAAATGAGAAGTGTTGCTAAAAATCGGATTGGTGACAAATGGTTCCATCCGAATAGCAGAAGTATTACAGCCGGCAAACTGGAAGTTAATTCTCTCAATATAAGGCGGAGTGCGAATAAATTCTTATTGCCGAAGTCTATAATTCCGGCATTGAAGAAATATTGTCCCAAAGTTCGGCGACATATTATGTAGCTTACTATATAATATAATACCCATGTAGCCAAAAAGCCGTTTAAAGGTGGCATATAGTAGAAATAGGCCAATAGTCCTGCAACTATTTGAAATAGGAAGAAGGAGAATACTGCGTCTAACAGAATAATCAGCAACTTAGAGGATATGTTAAGCTTCATTTATGCATATCTGATTGGTTGATATTGCAAAATTAGCTATTATTTTTCAATGCATGTTTATTTATAACCTCATGTCGGTGGTAGCTCTGTTCTCCGGCGGTACACTTTTAGGGCATTATAGAATGTGTAGAGTCTTGATTATTACTACCTTTGTTGAGAATCAAAAAAATAATTCGCGTTTATGAAACTTTTGGGGCTAAATGTGCACCTAACGAGGCAAAACAAACAAAACAAACGAAGTATGACAGATCCTCCAACAAACGAAAGGGATTTTGCCTCGCTCATAAAGCAGCACTCCCGAATCATTAACAAGGTCAGCTATTTTTATGCTACCGACAAATTGCCTTTTGACGACCTCCGGCAGGAAATCTATGTCAATATCTGGCTTGGATTAAGTCAATTCAGAGGCGACAGCAAAATGTCGACATGGATTTATCGTGTAGCTGTAAACTCGGCGCTAATGGCCTTGCGCTCGTCAAAGCCCAAAATCGAAACAGTGTCGCTTAATTTCGGACTTCTTGACATTTCATCAGAAGCCGATGATGCGCAAAGGGAAAATCTTCAAGCACTTCAATCGTTGATCAACCGACTTGAAGATATTGAGAAAGCAATCATGCTCCTTTGGCTCGATGAACATTCGTATGACGAAATTGCCGACATCATCGGACTTAAACGCAACACTGTTGCTGTAAAAATTCACCGCATTAAAGAAAAACTCTCAAAACAGATATAATATGCAACTCGACGAACTCAAAAAAAGTATGTCAACGCTTGAGCAGGTGCTCGCAAAGACAAACTCTGACATCAAAATAAACGTATCGGCCTTCCAAACGGCTAAAACCAAGATACTCAAAAAAATCCGTCAAGGATTCGTGTCATGTATCATCATCGCTGTTGTTTTCGCTGCAATGGCATTTGGAAACATAGAATCTCAGTCATTTCCCAACTATCTCAAAATCGGCATGGCGGTTTGTCTTGCTGTGGGTGCGGTATGGTATATCTTTGTGTACTCCCAATTAAGCCGTATCGATATTGCAGCTCTACCTCCGGCCAAACTATTTTCCCGTACAGCGAATATAAAATTGATGATGATCTCAGGAGAGGTGTTTTTCATTGTTTGCCTCGCAGTATTTTTCACGCTCCTTTCCCAATCTTTTTGGAGTTATAACCAAACAGCTTTTTGGGCAATGGTTGCTACTCTACTGTTTGCCGTCGTTTTCGGCATAGTCCATACATGGCCTCAATACATCAAGCTGTTCCGTGACCTTAATTCCGTAAAAGAATAAATATTCCGCCGTCAGTACACTCTCTGAGTACACGCTATAAAAGAATAAGAGCTGACAATCACGTGATTGTCAGCATTTATCTGTACTCAAACCGCGCCGTTTTAGAACCAATATTGGCTGATTTAGACAGGTTATGGGAAATGCGTCATTGGATACCCGAGTCAGGGAAACATATAATTTGTAGAACTTAACAGATTAGTCAAACAGCGACAGATAAGATTTACAAACGTATAATCTATTTCGGCTCTGACCTGTGACTTCCAACAATAAATTATCTTTTGTCATCATCTTGACAAGCGTATTAGCTGAATTATATGTTATACAGCAAATGGATGCGGCATCGTCAACGGTTATGTATGGGTTTTTCATAAGCCGATGAAGTATCTTGATTGCATTTGTAGAGCGACTACGATAAGAGGACCTTATTAAATCCTCTGCCTCGCTTTTAAAACGTAGAATTGAGGATAATGTTTCCACGGCTTTAGTTGCGGTTTGCTCTATCCCAACGAGAAAGTATTTTATCCATTGTGTCATGTCATTCTTTGTACGAATCGAAGAAAGATTATCGTAATAGAGGTCTTTAGGATTCTCGAAAAATGTTGACAGGTAGAGCAAAGGCATATCCAACACTTTTTCCTTGACAAGAAATAGGGTAATTAGCAAGCGCCCGATACGTCCATTGCCGTCGAGAAATGGGTGTATCGTTTCAAATTGATAATGTGCAATGGCTATCTTCAACAAAGTTGGGAGATGAATTTGATCATTGTTTAGGAATTTCTCAAGATCGCCCATAAGTTCTCCTATAAGTTGATGAGAAGGAGGAATAAACTTGGCATCAGCAAGAGATTTTCCACCAATCCAATTCTGACTTGTTCGGAACTCTCCAGGAAGTTTGTGCTCACCCCGAACACTATCCAACAAAAGCTTATGGGTGTTACGAATTAGTCTGCTTGAAATAGGGAGTATTTCTAAACTTTTGATAGCTTCATTAATAGCTTTAATATAGTTTTGGACCTCTTTCCAATCATCTCTTCTTTCAAACTGGATTTCCGTTTCGGGAAGCAGAGCTTCATCCATCCTTGTTTGGGTGCCTTCAATGCGGCTTGAAACCACAGCTTCTTTTGTTACATGCAACTGTATGAATAAATCTATGTTTGGGACAAGTTTGGAAAAAGAGTTTAACTCGCCTAATTTCAAGGCTGCTTTTTCCAGTAAATGGTTGATCGCAGGATTGTTCCATGTCCATTCTTGATTGATATGATTAGGTACAAAGTACTTATAGCCATATCCATCTTCGTAATGCCCTGCATTGAATGTCTCTAAATTTATCATATCGCAAATTTTTCCACAAAGTTACAATAAAAAAAATGCTATCTCAAATTTCGGCGAAAAATTTAGATAACAGATTCTTTATCTCAAATTTTGGAGATAGCAAATGGAAATACTTTAGAATCGATTCTTGCAGCAAGGTACTTGAGCTTATCTACTGGCAGGCTAAGGAGTTGCGTGGCAAGAGAGCACAAAAAAGCGGGGAGCAGAACAATCTGCTCCCCGCTTTGCGTACCCAGACCCGATACACAACCGTGAAAATAAGAGAAAATAACGATATAATATAAGCGTTGGTAATCAATGTGTTTGATGTGTAAGTAAATATGTTTTGTTTCTCTATTTTGCATTAGTTATTGCTTTTTTGGCAACCCTTTGGCAACCCAATGAAATATTTTTTGTATATTTGCAGTGTAAACCAAAAATGATAAGCTAAATGGCTGATAAAAAGAGTAAAGATTTGAAAGTGGGTGGGTGCTATGTAGTAAGTAAAGACCCTAATGCAAACCCCAAAATAGGGGCTAAATTGCTAAGCAATGGTATGGAAAGCCTGTATCTTGATTTCTATTATGGCTTTCAAATGGTGTATGATACCCAAAAAGATAAGGAAGTGCCAAAGAAGATGAGAGGCAGAGAAAGCCTTAAGCTATATCTTTATCACAAACCTAATGGCACTATCCAAAGGCAAGCTAATAAGGAAACGCTTGCACTTGCAGAGAAAGTAAGGTTTGAGAAAGCCCAAGAACTACTTGAACAGGAACAGGGTTACAGGATGCCAACCAAACAGGCACCACTCAATTTTATAGCTTATTTTCAAGAGTATATCAATGCCTATACCAAGAAGGATATAAGGATGATACAGATAGCCTATAATAGGTTTATTGACTTTCTGAATGCTACAAATGAATATTCCAAGTATGCACGTCTGATGAATATTAAGCCTCAGCAAATCGATAGAGATATGGTAGAGGCTTTCACAGAGTATTTACAAGGAAGAAGTAAAGGTGAGGGTGCAAAGTCTATATTTCAAAGATTTAAAAAGGTCTATAAAGCAATGGCAGTGAAATATGACTTTAACTATCAAAAGCCCTTTTTGGATGCAAATGGTAAAGCTATAAGTATAAGGGTTGATGATAGTGTAATTGTAAAAGACTACCTAAGCCCCGATGAGATTAAACAGCTTATGACAACCCACTATCAAGGGGAAAACACGCAGATAAGAGATGCTTTTGCTTTCTGCCTCAATACTGGGCTTAGATTCTGTGATGTGAGAGATTTGTGTTATGGTAATATTGATGAGGCTAATAAAATGCTAACTTTTGAGCAAAACAAAACAAAAGGGCATAGTAGTCACAGCAAAGTTACCATTCCTTTGTCAGATAAAGTAATGGCATTGATTGGAAAAATACCACAAGGCAATAAAGATGCTTTAATATTCAATTTACCAAGCCATACAATGTGCCTTAAAGCCCTTAGAAGATGGGTAAAAAGGGCAGGAATAGACAAGCATATAACATGGCATTGTGCAAGGCATAGCTATGGTACAAACCTTGCACAGGTTGCAGCAGATAAGGGTTATAGTATAAGACTTGTGCAAGAAGCTATGGGGCATAGCAACCTTAGTTATACTGAGAGATATACAAGAGTAGTAGACCAACAAAAAAAGAATGCCTTACAGGAACTAAGCGACCTGTTTTAAGATAGTACATGGCATAGGGGTACCGCCCCCCCCTGTGCCATACACTACTAAGTGCAACACAAGAGAAAATTTTTTTATTTTTCAACACAAAGGGCAATGGATAAGACAATAGAAACAACCTTTTTTAAAGCATTTGAATATAGAGGAGTGGTAAATAATTGTATTGAATGTATGAGATACAAATATAACCTACCATCCATTAGGCCCACAAAGGGGCATAAACAGCCCAAAGATAAGCGTTTGGAAAGACTATACAGTGAGATTATGCCTAAGCAGATTTTGGAGGCTACAAGCACTTTTGATGATAGCGTGATATATGGTAATGACAGCCCTTTGATAACGGAGATAGAGGCAAATTTAAATGAGTGCCCAACAAGCACCCAAAGGGATCGATATTTGTTTTCCTTACTAAAGCCTTTTGGCATGGAACCATGTGGATGTGGCATTGCTCGTATATACACTCCAATAGCAGAAATTAATACCCTAAAAGCTGAAATAGATGGCTATGAAAAGGAAAAAGTCTTTTGGCAAACAAACTCTAAAGACAGCCAAGCAAAAGAACAAATTGATGCTTGCACATATTTTATCAATGATAGAAAAGAGCAAGCAGATTGGATACAGCACGTTAATAACCGATTTATTGCCCTTACAAGCGATTGTAAAGAGGGTGCAATGTGTATGCAAAAGGGAACAGTAGAATGCTGTTTAAAAGCCTTTGTAGGGGTTATGAGAGTGTTTGCAAACCGCTTGGATGCCTTGTTATTAATTTATGGAATAGATTTGCTTGCATTACAAAACAAAAGTGGTATATATTTGAAAAGAAACCGATTAATAACAAATGTACAAGACTATATTGGCAGCAGGGAACTTGCACAATATTATATTGACAAACTCCCCATCCAAGAGCACCAACAGGAAACAAGCCTAAATACAGAGCCTCAACAGAAAGAACTTAAAGACCTGTTGCCAAAGGAACTGAGAGCAGATGAGGCAGTTAAAGTATTTCTTAATGCAATGGACGCCCAATTAATAACCCTCAGCCCAAATGGACTAATGTGGAATGATTCAAAGCAATTGTTAGCTTATTTTGCAACAAGGATGAGCGACAAGTTTAATCTATCGACCACGTTTGACAAAGACGGCAACAAAACAACAGCATGGAAGCCTTTTGAAACCTTATTTAATGTGCAAGATTTGAAAGGTGCAAAACAAAATTGGATGAGGTTAAATACAAAATTTGAGCCTAACGGATTTGAAAAAGTGGATGCCCTATTTTAATCAACACACTCTAACACACCCATACACACCGGTATCACACCGGTGTGTTTTTTTGTTTCTTTTCTACTTTAACTTTGCCGATGTATTCCAAAAGATGGTGAGTGCAAGCCTATCAATTAGAATACACGGGTAAAGACGGGCAAGCCTTGCACCTTAGCCCTGAAGCTCAAATCCTCAAAATAAAGAAGATATGAATGAGGATATAAAAAAGGTAGCCGACCTTATAACGGCAAACATTATTTTTTGCACCAAAGATGTGCTTACAACAGATGAGGCAGCAGCTTATTTAGGGGTAAGCAAATCATGCCTCTACAAAATGACTATGGGCAGAAAGATACCCTACTACAAAAGTGAGGGTGGAAAACTGTGCTACTTTGACCGTTTGGAGTTGACAGCATGGATGAAGGCCCATAGAGTAGCGACAGATGATGAGCTTACTGCCCAAGCACAAGGTATAGCAAGGAAAGGGGGTAGAGTATGAATGCAGGCATAAGAATGTATGCTCAGTTTGAACTTATTTCAGAGCAAGGGAAAACACCTAAATATCGTCTAACAGCAGTATGTAGATGGGTAGATGAGTTGAAAGCGTTTGTAGGTAAAGATGGATATATTTCTCTTTATCTGCAAAAGAAGCGTGAACAACAGCCTACCGATGCTCCTGCAATGTTTTTACAGGCAAAGGGCAGTTATAACCTTACAGGAATAAAGAACTTTTACCGTGATGGTAAACCAAGTGGCATTGCCTATGGCTATCCTTACAGAAGCGTTACTTATGGAGGCAAGAAACCTATGCCAAACCCTTTGGTAAACTATGTGGAAGATGGTTTTCTTTTCCTGTTCCACTATGACAATAATAGTGTGCCTAAATGCTTTGAAATGCTCTGGCTGTGTGACTCAAGGCAAATGATTACTCAACACTGCAAAAGCCTTGAAATGGGTAGTTATGATGAGGAACTGAAAAAATGTAGGGCTGATGCCATCCCTTATAATAAGGGGTGAAAACGCTACAAAATCTGTAACGCTTATGTATGATAAGATAAAGTTATGGATGGATGATTACAGGGTGGGGGAAGATTCCTACCTTGTAACCCTATTGTCTGAGGCAAAAGAGCAAATAGACCTAAATACAGGAGAGATAAAAACCTTTGGCAGTGTTGACGGCATGAGGGTTGGTATTTACCCAAATGGGATTATGATTGATGGCAGTTTGACAAAATTCCTTTATGATGGTAGTAACCTATTTCCTCTTGACAGGCATGGAACTAAGGAAGCAATGAATAAGTTATCTGATGTCCTGCATTTAGATATAGGTTGTGCAAAAGTTGTGGCTTTGGAATATGGCACAAACTTTCTTATGAAACATAAGCCCTCTGCCTATATAGATAGAATGGGAGAAATGCCAAGAAGATACAGACACAGGTTTTGTGCCGATACTCTATACTACAAACACAAAGGGAAGCAGCAACCTGATATATTTACTTTCTATGATAAGGTTGCAGAAGCAAAGTCAAGTGGCATGACAATTCCCACAGGCTTTGAGGATGCTAATTTTCTAAGGGTAGAATTAAGATTAAAGGGTAGGATTGCAAAACAAATGAAAGTGGCAGAGGTGAAAGCTTCTACCCTGTATGATAAGACTTTTTACCGTCTACTGATGGCAAGATATGTAGTTACATATTTTTCAATTAGAAAACTGAATAAGCATAATATAAATTTTATGGATGAAATAAAAACACCAAAGGATGCTGTTAACGGTTTTATTGGTTTGCTATTGGCAAAAGGAGGGCAAGGACAGCAAGAAATAGATGCCTATCTTGCAGAGTTAAAAGCAAACAATATTTTCAAGGACAGAGTGAGTTATCAACGTGTAAAAGATATGCTTTATAAGACTATATCAAATGTTAAGCTAACTACAAAGGATGACCTTGTGGCTGAACTTGATGATGCCTTTACTACTTTACAAGCAAACGGCTTTTAACTCTCTAATAATAAGGATATAAAGAAATGCAAATTTTGTAACGTTATGATTGATGATGTATATTTCTCACCAATGAAAGACCTCATTAGGATGAGATTAAGACAGGGTTTGTTTCATACAGAATTACCAAATATTGGTGAGATTGGATGCACAGTCATTGAGGGTAAGTTTGCAGGGATATTCCCGACTAAATTTAAGGGTTATCCCTATTGTGCTTTACAGATACAGGATGCAACAAATATGATTTATATTATGTTTGTTCCTAAAGCGTCTAATCTTAAAGACCTTGTATTGTCTATGATTGGTGAAAAATTTACCGATGTCTATGTTGAGGCTTATATTGACAAAGATGGCAGAAGTAGGATTAGGCTTTATCTTGATGGCAAAAGAAGCTTGCCTCACTATGTAGCACTTCCACCAATAAGAAGAGTAAGGGATGGCAAGGGGAAACCTTATTATTGTCTTTATAATGATAGGCTAAAAAAGATTGCTGAAATGATAGATTTGATAAACAAAGCCAATAATATCCAACCTGCACGCGTAGAGCTACACAAAGATGCATTGAAATAAATTTTGTATCTTTGCAATATATAAGCCATAGGCTTATTATTTTTGGTTAGTGGGTTTGCCTGTATTTTTGCAGTGATGCAAGGGGCAGTGCCAACCCACTTTTTATATCCTATGGCAACCTATAAGCAAACAAAATCTATTTTTGGCAACCCTTTGGCAACCCACAAAATGAAAACCCTCCACAAATCATTGATTTGCAGAGGATTGTAAAAATATTTCGGTACCCAGACCCGGGATCGAACCGGGATGGATTGCTCCACTGGTGTTTGAGACCAGCGCGTCTACCGATTCCGCCATCTGGGCTTCTTTGCGGTGCAAAGGTAATGACAATTTTTCTCTTGTGCAATATCGGAGCGACTAATTTTGTAATAACAGGCGATTTTGACATCTGTTTTTGATGTAGGAACAAGTGTTGATAATGGTTGAAATGGTTGTATAACATGGCTATGTGCGATGGCATATTTATATTTATTGGTGATAAATATTAGAAAGATGAATGCGTTATGAGATATTTTAAAGAAAATTGCTAAAATATTTGCTATTTTAATATCTTTTGACTTATTTTGCGTCAAATGATTTTAACTTATTGTTGTTATGAGTTTCTTTACAGCTAAAAAGATTGATTTAGGATGGCTCACGGCATTTGTGCTTATGATTGCCATTAGCGTTGTTGGCTTGTTTGTAAGTCCCGGAGAAGGCATTTTCGATATGCCTAACGATCATCTGTATGCCAATGTGGCATGGATGATAACCGCTACTATTTTTGTGTTGATGATGACTCCGGGGCTTTCGTTTTTCTACGGAGGCATGGTCAGGGTCAAGAATGTGATTTCGACGATGCTTCAAAGCTTCATTGTCATGGGATTTGTAAGTGTAATCTGGGTTGTGTTTGGTTTCAGCCTCGCTTTCGGAAATGATGTGTGGCATGTCATAGGCAATCCTGCCGACTTCTTCATGTTTGAGAATGTGGGAGTGCTCAATGTCACCGATCCGAGCCGTGAGGGCATGAGTCAGATTGGCATTGCCACGACCACGATTCCGCTTGCGTTGTTTGCGCTGTTTCAGATGAAATTTGCCATCATCACCCCGTCGCTTATCACCGGATCCTTTGCCGAGCGAGTGCATTTTGCGGGCTATCTGCTGTTTATGGTGTTGTGGACGGTGTTTGTCTACTGTCCTCTTGCTCACTGCACGTGGCACCCCGACGGCTTGTTTGCCATGCTTCATGTACATGACTATGCCGGCGGCATCGTGGTTCATGCCGCGTCTGGTATTGCGGCTCTTGCCGGAGCTATATTTCTCGGCAAGCGTTCGTCGAAGCGTGACGCTAAGCCAGCCAATGTGCCGTTTGTGTTGCTTGGTGCGGCGTTGCTGTGGCTGGGATGGTTCGGATTCAACGGCGGTAGCTCGCTTGCCGCCGACGGCATCGCGGTTTCGGCATTCTTGAACACCAACACGGCAGCTGCAACGGCCATGGTTACATGGGTGGTGTTTGACGCATTGCGCGGTCACAAGCCGTCGGCAATGGGCGCGGCCATCGGTGCCGTTGTAGGGTTGGTCGCCATCACTCCGTGTGCCGGATGGGTCACTGTGGGGCAGAGCGTGTTCATAGCTTTCGTGATAACGATATGCTGCAACATGGCAGTGAGCTGGAAGAGTTACGGACAGATGCTTGACGATGCACTCGATGTGTTTCCCACTCACGGACTTGGCGGAATTCTGGGAACGGTGCTGACAGGAATATTTGCATACGACTTTTTTGCAGCCGGTGATGCCGAGATGATTTCGCGCACTGAATTTTTCTGGAATCACATCCTGGTGCTTTTGATGGTGTTTGCCTATACGTTTTTAATGAGTTACGGTCTTTATTGGATAACCAACAAGTTGGTTCCGCTGCGAGTTTCACGCCGCAGCGAGGAAATCGGCCTTGACCGCTCGCAACATGACGAGGAGTACGGCATAGAGGGTGTCACGGGCCTTGCCGAGGATACCCCTACGGTCGATGAGTGGTTCAGAGGCATGGAGGAGAGTTGATCTTTTTTAGTGACATGACGATAACTTTCGGCTCGATTTTTGTTATATAGGGTAGAAAAAGAATATTAACATACAAAATTCAAGTATTATGAACGAAAACCATAAATCGGGTTTTGTTAACATCGTAGGCAATCCAAATGTAGGAAAATCGACGCTTATGAACGACCTTGTGGGTGAGCGTATAAGTATAATAACCTCAAAGGCGCAGACTACGCGTCACCGCATAATGGGCATAGTCAACACCGACGACTACCAGATTGTGTTCTCCGACACCCCCGGAGTGCTGAAGCCCAACTACAAGATGCAGGAAGCTATGCGTGAGTTCTCGGAGGGTGCCTTGACCGACGCCGATGTGCTGCTCTATGTGACCGATGTTGTAGAGGATCCCACCAAGAACGCCGACTTCCTGGCAAAGGTGGCAAAGGAAACCGTGCCCGTGCTGCTTGTCATCAACAAGATTGACTTGCTGAAGGGCAACGATGAGCTGGAGTCGATAGTGGGACGCTGGAAGGATCTGCTTCCCAACGCCGAGGTGTTCCCCACATCGGCCAAGCTGAAGTTTAACACCGATACGCTGATGAACCGCATCATTGAGCTGCTCCCTGTGGCTCCGCCATATTTCGGTAAGGATGCGCTGACCGACAAGCCGGCCCGATTCTTTGTCACCGAGATAATACGCGAGAAGCTGTTGCTTAATCTCGACAAGGAGGTGCCTTACTCGGTAGAGGTAGTGGTGGAGAAATTTGAGGAAAAGGAGGATTCCATCCACATAATGACAGTGATCTACGTTGAGCGTGACTCACAGAAGGGCATTATCATAGGCAAGGGCGGCACAATGCTCAAGCGCATAGGCACCGAGGCCCGTAAGGACATCGAAACCTTCTTCGGCAAGCACGTTTATCTCGAACTGTTTGTCAAGGTGGAGAAGGATTGGCGCAACCGCGAAAACAAACTGCGTTCGTTCGGATACATAGAGTGACAACCGCCTGCCGTCAGGCATGTCACGCTACAGCATAATAAAAAATGAGAATCGGAGGAGCCGTTTTACCGACTTCTCCGATTCTGCTGTCTTTAAGGATTGTTGCTTTTATTCAATCAGTTGTTCCAACCGGCAGGCATTGTTATTGACTCCCTGTTGCGGGCGAGCAGTGCGAGATTGGCTCCGTTGTAGTAGGCGAGCTGCTGAAGGAACACCACGTTGTCGCCGTCGACATAGGACTGGCTCAGATTGGGAAGATAGTAGGTGAGGTCGCCTTCATCGTAGTAGCCTGTGGCCTGAAGCGGGTAGTACTGTACCTGTGAGTAGGTGTCATCGAGCATGAACCAGATGTTGTAGCCTGTCGTGATGAGATTCTCAAGCATGAAAGCGTGAGGATTCTCCTGTGCGCGATACACGGGCTGAGGCCACTGGTCGCCGAATATATTGGTAGTGTAGACACCGTCGCCTATGTAGTTCCATGTGAAGTCCTTGTACAGGCTTACCGTGATTTCTCCGATTCCCGAAATCGAAGTGTCATCATCGGTAATTGCCAGTTCCACTGTTATGTCCTCGGCAAACGGGATGGATGCTGCATCGACAGTTATAGGATATTCCACGCAGCTGACTCCGGCAGGGAATGTGACCTGCGAGGGGCATGAGATTCCCGCAGCGTCGGTTGTGGCGGTTACGGGGAGTGTAGCCTCGTCGTTGGAGTCGTCACGTGTTATCTGAACCGTTATGGTCGACGGGAAATCGGGACTACTGTACTTGTAGGATACGCTCGATTGCTGGAAGCTGAACTTGTTGTCGGCTTCGGAATATTGGTCCCAGTATCCGTCCTCGCTGCACGACGACAGTGCGGCCATAGCAGCCAGGGCAAAAACAATATGTGATTTTAAGAATTTCATTATTCTGAATGTTTAAAGTTGAGTGATTGTTACTTCACCGCATTCGGGCGTGTAGCCGCAGGATTGATTTCTCCGAGCAGCGGATTGCCGTTTTGCTCGCCTTGCGGAATCTGGAAAATCAGACACGGGTCGCCGGCGGGGATGTTGTAGGTCTGTGCTGCGGCAAATCCGGCTCCTCGGCGATCGACACCTCTCTTGAGGCGCATCATGTCGTACCATCCGAGTCCCTCGCCCCAGAATTCGATGCGACGCTGGCGATATACTTCATTCTGCACTCCTTCGGCCGATGCTTCGGTGCACACATAGTCGGGGTCGCGATAGGTCTGGACGAAGTTGGTGAGTGTCTGTGCTCCGAGCGACGGATTTCCGCCCATTGCCTGTGCCTCGGCGATGATGTGATACATCTCCTCGACACGCATCAGCGGCACGTCGCAGGCGTTGTTGCTCTGGTACATCAGGTTCTCATAGGGAGCATACTTGACCTGGAGGTAGCTGCTTGAGCCTCCCGACAGGTAGTAGAGATACTCGTCACACTGCATCTGGCCCTTGTACCATGACTGCTTGGACAGAGAGCTTGACACCGGAAGCGAGGCTATGCCGGCATAGCTGCCTTTTCCGCTCTCGTCGATCCACCATCCGCTGCGCACATCGGTCTTCGGGAGTGTGCGGTAAAGATTCTGGTTGACGCGGCGCCATCCGCCCACCGATGCATATCCGTAGCAGAGCGAGCCCATCATCGACGGGAAGTTGCATATACCTGTGGTGACGCAACGGTCGGACGGCTCGATGTTGACCGACCACATCCATGAGTGCTCGCTTCCCGAATTGAAAGCGGGTGTCGAAAGCTCGTCAAAGCTGTAGGGCGTAGCCTTGGAGTTGGTGATGGCATATTGAGCGTCGGCTGCGGCCTCGTCCCAACGGCCCATGCACATGTAGACACGTGCACGCAGTCCGTGAGCGGTGGAGGCGGTGACAAATTTCTTGTCGTTGCGTGAGGTGGTGCCGAGTCGGCCCGAGTTTTCAAGGAGTTCGATTGCGGTGTCGATGTCGCCCAGAATCTGAGTGTAGACATCCTCAACCGATGCGCGGGGCATTCCGTTGGCGGCAGCCTCGGCTTCGTTCTGCTCGGTGATTATGGGCACGCAGGGCTTGGTTTCGTTGCCGAGGTAGGTGTGCTGATAGAGCTGTGCGAGTACGTGGTAGTCGAAAGCTCTCACGGCGTAGGCCTGACCGAGATAGTACATGTTGGTCTTGTCGGTCGACTCTTTGTCGAGCGATGAGATGAGGCTGTTGCAGGCATATATCTGCTTGTACATCGTGTACCATATAATGTTGGTAATCGATGAACCTGCGGTAATGTCGCTGTAGGCCACCTGTGCGTAATAACGGTTGTAGCCGGTGTAGGCGCTCACCATGTCGGCGCCTCTCACATCGAGAGCAAGCATTATCGAGGGGTATCCGAAGTCGGTGTGCTCGTCGGAGTAGACCTTTCCGTATTGCTTGAAGTTACTTGCTATGGTGTTGACTCCGGCCTCGGCCATTGCCGGGTTTCCTCCAAGCACCTCCTCGCGCTGGTCGGAGGTGATGGTGCTTCCCATCGGGGCGGTGTCGAGGTCGTTGCATCCGACCACGGCGATTCCCGCAACGGCTATGGAAAATATCTTGTTAAGCAGTTTCATTGTTCAATAAAATTCAATTGGTTGTTAATCATTATCAGAACACGACTTTCACGCCACCCGATATGCAACGCATTGCAGTGTAGGTTGATGTTGTCGATGATGTGTAGCTCTGTCGCGGGTCAAGGCCCTTGCGTGCGCTCCAAAGAGCGAGGTTGTCGGCTGCTCCGTATACGCGTATGCTTTCGATGCCTATGCGCTTGGTGACGGAAGAGGGCAGCGTGTAACCCAAGGTGATGTTGTTGATGGCAAGGTAGTTGGATGTTATAAGACCGCGGGTTGTCGTGTAGTTGAAGAAGGGGTAGGCTTCCTCGGCGTCAAGACGGGGAACATCGGTGTAGGGATTCTCGGGTGTCCATGCGTTGAGAATGTCCTTGTGGAATGTCTGTCCGTATTCGCCCGATGTGCCGGTACCCATCATTTCCTGATAGCCCGAATCGAATATCTTGCCTCCGAGCTGGTAGGAGCATGCTATGGCGAGGTCGAAACCGTAGACTTTCAGCGTAGTTCCGAAACCTCCGTAGACTACGGGAAGAAGGTTGCCGGTGGCGCAGCGGTTGGCCTGGGCTCCCGAAGCGGTGTCGCCGTTGTAGGCTACCGACCAGTCGGTGGTGGGGAACTCGTTGCCTTCAGCGTCCTTGCCCCAGTAGAGTGCGCGTCCTGTTGCGGGATCCACGCCTGCATACTTGACCATGTAGAGCTGATACATCGACTCGCCTTCGCGGTAGATGCGTGAGCCCGAGATGAGTTCTCCTTCAAGTTCGGGAGCGAGTTTCAGGATCTTGTTGTTGACAAATGTAGCGTTATAGTTGATGTCCCATGTGATGTTGCGTGTGGTTACGGGACGGTAGTTCAGCTCTATTTCAAAACCGCTGTTGCGCATCGAGCCGATGTTCATCGGTATCGATGAGTAACCGAGCGACGGAGCCACGGGCTTGTTGTAGAGCATGTCGCTCGTCTGGCGGTTGAAGAATTCAGCGCTACCGCTGAGCATTCCTTTCCACAGGCTGAAGTCGACACCTACGTTGAATGCGTTGGATGTTTCCCATGTGAGGTCGGGATTTCCCTTGTAGCTCAGCAGTCCGTCGCTCCACTCGGTGGCACCTGAAATGGTGAACTGGTCGAGGTAGGCGTAGTTGTTGCCTATGCCGTCGTTACCCTGCTGGCCGAATGACGCGCGCAGTTTCAACTGGTCGAGCCACTCGCTTGTCGACATCATGAATGCTTCGTGGGCAATGTCCCAGGCTGCCGACACGGAGTAGAAGTTACCCCAGCGGTTCTTGGGATGGAAGCGTGACGAACCGTCGCGACGGTAGCTGAAGCTTGCGAAGTACTTGCTGTCGAAGTCGTAGTTGATGCGTCCGAAGTAACCGCGGGTAGAGTAGGCACCGTAGGAGCCGTAGCCCTTGCGTCGGTCGTCGTTGAGGGTGTTGTTTACCGCCCAGCTGCCGGGATTGTAGAGGTTGTTACCGATGGCCTGGGTGTACTCGTCGTTCCACTCGTAGCTTTCGTAACCGAGGAGGAAGTCAAAAGTGTGCTTGTCGAAGAATGTCTTGCGGTAGTTGGCAAGTGCCTGCAGGTTGAGTCCCTTGATGCGCTCGGCCACCTGAAGAGCTTGACCGTTGTAGGATGCCGACTGTCCGTAGAGGGGATTGGATATGATGTGGGTGCGGGTGTTGTCGATTGTCAATCCCACGTTGCCGGTAATCGAGAGGCCTTCGATGGGTGTAATCTGTACAAACCACTTTCCGTTGAACAGGTCGGTGAGATATTCCTCGGTGTCGTAGAGAAGCGACGATGCGGGGTTGGCCATTGACATGTAGGCGCGGGTGAAGTTGGTGCTCTGTCCGTCGCCGTAGTCATATACGGGGCGGTTGTAGGTGGTGTTCATCATCAGCGAGCCGTCGGCGTTGCGCACGTAGATGGGGTAGACGGGCGCAATGTAGTTGGCTACCTGGAAGGCGTTGCCCGACGAACCGCTTTCGGTCTGCAGGTCGGGATACTTTGACTTGCTGAACGAGTAAGAGATGTTGGTGCCGATCTTCAGCCATTTCTTGGCCTGATATTCGACGCTTGCACGTGTCGACAGACGGTCAAATGCCGAGTTGTCGATGATACCCTCGTCGTTGAGGTAGGCGGCCGACACGTAATAATTGAATCGGTCATTGCCTCCCGACACGCTCACGTTGTACTCCTGACGGAGTCCGTTGCGGAATGTGGCTTTGCTCCAGTCGTCGGGGGTGTAATAGTAGGTGCCGTCGTTGTAGCCTCGTGTGGCATTGGGGTTGAATGTTCCGTCGGGGTTTATGAGCCACTGTCCGTCGGGGATTGTGTAGAGCAGATAACCTATGGGGCCGTTCTCCGATGTGTCGAGCAGCTTGCGGTTGGCGTAGGCGTGTGCGTCGGCAGCGCTGTAGCCGAGGTGGTATATGGCTGCGTTACGCTGAGCCGCATAGGTTAGCTCCATGAACTGCTCGGGGCTTGTGATGACATCGTAGTTTGACACCTGGCGTGAGTTGGAACCCCAGCGTGCGTCAAATGTCACCTTGGCGTTGCCTTCCTTGCCTCGCTTTGTGGTGATGAGGATTACACCGTTGGCACCGCGCGCTCCGTATAGGGCAGCGGCTGCTGCGTCCTTTAGCACTGTCATCGACTCGATATCGGCGGGATTGAGTCCTGCAATGTCGCCGTCGTAGGGCATTCCGTCAAGCACGTAGAGAGGAGCCATGGAGGCGTTGATTGAGCCCACACCGCGAATGCGCACGGTCGACGATGTACCGGGCTGCCCGTTGCTGTTGAGTGTCTGCACACCGGCCACCGTACCGCTGAGGGCGTTGGTGATGTTGGACACGAGGCGATCCTCGATGTCGGCTGCGCTTACCACCGATGCAGCACCGGTGTAGGCCGATTTCTTGGCTGTACCGTAAGCTACTACCATAACTTCGTCAAGCTTGTTCTCCGAGTTGGTTAGACGGATGGTCATGTGTCCGTCGGTTATGGGTACCTCCTGCGTGAGCATTCCCACGTAGGACACCAGGAGTTTAGTGACGCTTGACGACACTTTCAATGAAAATTCTCCTTCGAGGTCGGTAGCCGTTCCGAGGCCGCCACCTACGGGGAGGATAGTCGCGCCGGGAAGAGGCTCGCCGTCGCCGGCATACACGACTGTTCCCGTCACGGTGCGTGTCTGTGCCGACACGGCCGTCACGGTCAGGAGTGCAAAAAGTAAAAGAATGAACTTCTTCATACTACAATTTTTAATTAGACATATAAAGTTTTTAATGTTGTATAGAACTGAGCTTAATGTTAAGCCTTATTTGCACTTACACATAGTATCTCTTGCCGAGAGATACTAATTTGTTTACAAATAGTTGATATATAGGTGTTTATCGATAGGAGTGCGATAAAAAGGCAGTATGGAGAAGATTTTGAGATGAGAAATCGGACTAAAAACAGGTCATTTTGTCGCGGGGCTGTGTGTTGTCACGATGCGTGTTTGTGGACATAAAAAGAAGGCGCGCGAATTATTTCGCACGCCTTCAATATAGGATAACGTAATCGATCGGTTACTGAACTTTCACGAGTTTCATGCTGTAGAATCCGGTATACAGACCCTTGTATTCCATATCGGGATAGGTGAATACACCTCCATAGAGTACATCATTGGGATTGAATGTAATCTCAGTCATGTCGCTGTTGACTTCACAATTCAATTTGCCGGAGGTTGACAGTTTTCCGTCAACTTCACCCATCGACACTAACACTCCATTAAATCCGAAGTTGAGGATGCTTGTTGTCATGAATTGTCCGTAGTCGATAGTCAATGAGAATTCACCTGTTTCCTCATTGCCCTTATAGGTGAAGGGTAGATAGAGAATGCTTTCGCCCTCAAGACCGTAGGCATAGAGTTCCTTGCCGTAATAGTCGTCATCGGCGGGAGGCGTTTCCATCTTGAGAGTGTAGGATATTTCGGTATCTTCCCACGGATCAAGCGCTGTGAATGTCCAGGTTCCGCAGAGCTTGATATAGGGATCGGAGTCGTCGTCCTTGATTGTGACAGTGGTAGTGGCCGGAGTGCCTATTGTGGCACCTTCAGCGCTTTCGATTGTCACGTTGAACACGCGGGCCTCATTCTCCTCGGTGTTGTCGACAGTCTTGATTTCGATATATCCCGACTTGTCATCGGCTGATATGGTGATGTTCTGTGATGTCACGAGGTAGTGCACATCGGCCATGGCGGGTGACGGAGCCACCTCTTCCACCTTTACAGTCACACGTACAGGGCCGTTGGGCTCGCCGGTCAATTTAACCGGAATGTTGAAAATGCCTCGGCTCTCTCTTACGCTGATTTCGGCTTGCTCCATGCACACGGTCACATTGCCGGCGGTGTTGGTGTCGTTGTCGTCGGAACATGCCGAAAGACCGAGCACAGCCAAAGCCATCATTAATATTTTATAAAGTTTCATTGTCGTATTATTTAATGGTCATGAATATTAATAACCGGGATTTTGCTGACCGGCGAGCTGAGGATTGATTTCCATTTCGTCGGTAGGTATAGGCCAGGTGTATCGAGTGTCATCGGCTGTGTACTTGCATGAGAGGCTCGACGATACGATAAACTGCTCTATGTCGGTGTTGGCAGGATATTCACCGTTGCGCTGGAAGGCTACACCCCAACGACGCAGGTCGTTAAGACGGAATCCTTCGCCGATAAGCTCCTTGGCACGCTCGTTGCGAATCTGCTGGGTAAGAGCCGAACCGGTGTAGCTTACATCCTCCCAGCCTTCGATGCGGTTGCGACGCAGGGTGTTGAGCGCCGAGTTGGCTTTGTCGGTAGCTCCGGTTGCAGCAGCAGCCTCGGCAAGGATGAGATACTGCTCGCTAAGACGGAAGGGCTTGGGCTTGTTCTTGCGGTAGTCAACGCCGTTGATCAGGGCGCTGTTGCCGGGATATTTGAAGAATACATAGGCGGGCTGCGAGTCGCCGTCAAAATTCAGGTTCCAAACAGTGAAGAACGAGCCTAAACGCACATCACCGTCCTCATAGCTTGCAAGGACATCGATGGTGGGAATATAGTCGGCCGACTTTTCGTCCTGATAGGAGATGTAACCGTAGGAAGTGTTGTCGATGCCGCCTGACTCGGAAGAGTCAACAAACGGAACAAATATAAGCTCGGTGCTCTCGTCGTTGGTCCACATGTCGATGTAGTTGTCTACGTTGGCAAGGGTGTAGACCTGTGAGTTGATAACCGACTCAGCCTTGCTGATGGCAGTTGCGTAGTCGCCGAGATAGAGGGCGATGCGGGCTTCAAGAGCATCAACAACATAGGTGTTGATGTAGGGAGCCATGGGCTTGATGCCCTTGTTGTCGATCTGCTCATACTGAGCAAGTCCGGTGCGGGCTTCAGTAAGGTCGTCCTTGATGAGCTTTATTGTTTCGGCCATGGTGCTGCGTCCGGGATAGTTGGCCGAGTTGCCGTTGGGGTTGAACTCGGTTACGAGCTGCAGACCGAGGGCGGGGGTGTCGGCTTTGTCGGGAGTGTACTGCTGACAGAAACGCTCCATCATCCAGAAGTAGTAGTAGGCGCGGGCAAACTTAGCCTCGGCAATGTAACGCTGCATCAGCACCATTTCGTCGCCGGTGAAGTAATCGGGTATGGCGATTGCAGCTTCAGCCTTGTTGAGGAAGTAGTTGGTGTTGGAAATGCGTGTGTACATGCTTTCAAACACATCGCCGATTGCCTGTGAACTGGCGGTAACCAGGCCGTTGTTAAACTCGCCGTTACGGTTTCCGGCTATGGTAAGACCGAGAAACTGGTCGCTCTGTATGTCGGAGTAGTAAATGTATCCTCCCGTGGCGAAGCTTCGGATGTTGCTGTATATACCGTTGCGGAAACCGGCATAGTCGTTGACGCTCTGGAGAGCGGAGGAGTCATCCAAGGAGCCGTAAGGCGCCTTGTCCATGTCGCACGATGTCAGGAGTCCGACCCCTACAAAAAGTGATAATAATATTCGTTTCATTACGGAATGTTTCTTTTAATTAGAATGTTACTTCCAAGCCAAATTCATATTGGCGAGTATTGGGATAGAGGTTCATTACGAGGTTGCGCTCAGGCTCGGGGTCGTAACCGGTGAAGCCGGTAAATGTCAAGAGGTTTCGGCCTGTGAAGTGGAATGCCACGTTTTGGAGCGCAATCTTGTTAAGAAGCTTGCGGGGGAGATTGTACTGAACGGTGAGGTTCTTCATGCGCATGTAGGATGCGTTCTCTACCATTCGGTCGTCAAATTCGATCTCTTCGCCGAATGCGGGTATATCGGTGATGTCGCCTGGCTTGGTCCAGATGTTGAGCATGTCAACCATCTGGTTGTTGCCCGTACCCATGTTGGCGTTTCTTACGAAGAAGAGCTCGTTGTTGATCATGTATTTGTCGGCAGCCCATGCCCAGTCGCAACGTACCGAGATGTCCTTCCAGCGTAGGTCAAGACCCCAACCGCCGGTCCAGGGTGAGTAGAGGCCCTTGCCGAGAAGACGAGAGTCGCGCTCTTCATTGAACACCTTGGTGAGGTTGCCGTCCTTGTCCCACCACATCTGCTTACCGTCGCGGGGGTCAACACCTGCGTAGGGCACGTAGTAGAGTTCTCCGTAGGGGTGTCCTACTGCGAGCTGCATTCCATAGTTGGCAAGAGTGTATTCGGTCTGTCCGTTGAACAGTTCGGTGATTTCATTCTTGTTGTAGTTGAAGTTGACGCGAGCGCCCACATACCAGTCGCGATTCTTGAAGATGTCGGCCTGGAACTCAACATCGACACCTACGTTCTTCATCGATCCGATGTTGCCGTAACCGCTTGCAAATCCCGTAGTGAAGCTGTAGGGGATGTCCATGAGCATGTCGCATGTTTCCTTGTGATAGAAGTCGACATCAAAGTTGAGGCGGTTGAAGAGGCCGAATTTCAAGCCGAGGTCAAATGCCTTTACTGTTTCCCAGGTGAGGTCGTAGTTGGGGGCCTGTGAGATACCGAGGGTTGCACCGCCGTTGTAGGGGTTCTTGCCCTGTCCTACGACACCGTAGAACATATAGTCGTCGATTGAAGAGTTTCCTGTGGTACCGTAGCTTAACGAAACCTTGAGGTCGTCGAGCCAGGTGTAGGGCTGGAGGAACTTCTCGGCCTTGGCGTTCCACATCACGCCGGTTGACCAGAAGTTGGACCAACGGTGGTCGGGGGCAAACTTCGAGCTACCGTCGCGACGGAAGGTGATGTCAAAGAAATAGCGGTTGTCGAAGTCGTAAGAACCGGTGAAGAAGAACGAGTTGAAGGTGCTCTCTATGATTGACTGCGAGATGTTGCTCATGGCTACTGTTGTACCGTTGGTCAACATTAGCAGACGCTGGTCGGTCTGTCCGTTGGTGCGTACACCGAAACCGTTTGTCTTCGATATTATCGACTCCTGACCGAGGAGGGCTGTGATGTTGTGCTTATCCTCGACTGTGAAGTGATACTCGGCGGTGTTGGTGTAGGTAAACGAATAGTAGCGGGTGAAGCCCTGGTTGTTGAAACCGGTCAGTGACGATGCAGGAGCTTTGTGGCCCATGGGAGTGATGAAGTCCTTCTGAGGCTTCTGGATCATATTGACACGCGAGTCATAGGCGTCAACGGCCTGCTGAGCGCGTATGTTAAGACCTTGGATGGGGTTGATTGTCTGGTTAAGCACGATGTTGCCTGTCAAGCGGCTGCGATAGAAGTCGCGGGTGCTTGCGAGATATTCGGGAGTGAACGCACCAAGGGTCCAGAGGTATTGAGCCTTGTCGCCGAAATGAATCTGGCCGTTGTCGTCGATTTCATAGTAGCGGTCGCTCTGATAGGGGAACATCCAGCGTGACATGGCCATAGGGTTGTTCCAGTTGTTGTTCATCGAGTTGTCGGAGAAGTAGTTGCTCTCCCAACGGCTGAAACCGAGGTTGCTGGCAAATCCGATGCGGAACCAGTCGTTTACCTTGGCATTAAGGTTGGCGCGCAATGATGTGCGGCGCATGCCCGACTGTGCGATGATACCTTCCTGGTCGTAGTGGTTGAGCGAGATGTAATACGACAGATTGTCGCCACCGCCTGTGATGGCAGCCTCAACCGAGTAGGTGGGAGCGCTGTTGTCAAAAATAACGTCACGCCAGTTGGTTGAAATGCCGTAGTTGTCGACGAGTTCGCGCACGCTGTTGCTTACGGGCTGGTTGATGAGGTCGCGGAACTGAATATACTGCTTCGAGTCCATCATGTCGATTTTGTCCTCGACCATTGATGAGAATCCGTAGTTTGCACGCAATGTAACCTTGGCCTTTTCGCCATATTTACCTTTCTTTGAGGTGATAACGATAACACCGTTGGCGGCACGTGAACCGTAGATGGCCACCGATGCGGCATCCTTGAGCACTGTAACGCTTTCGATGTCGGAGGGGTTGAGTGTCGTGAAAATGCTTGACGACACGGGAGCTCCATCAAGGATAAACAGCGGGGTGTTGCCGGCCTCGATAGAGTTGACACCACGTATACGGATACTGTTGGGCACTGCCGAAGGCTCACCTGAAGACGAGAATATTGAAAGACCCGAAACCTGGCCCTGAAGAGCGTCCACGAAGTTGGACGAAGGGGTGTTTTCAAACACTTTTTCGCCAACGACTGAAACCGAACCCACGAGAGAGCCGAGTTTCTTGCCTGTACCGTAACCGGTCACGACTACTTCATCGAGGTGGGTGTCCGACACTTCAAGGCGAATGGTCATGTTGTCCTGTACGGGCTCGGTCACCGGCTTCATTCCTATATAGGAAACCGTCAGTTGACTCACTTTGTTGGATACTGTCAGGTGGAATTTTCCGTCAAGGTCGGTAGCCGTTCCGCTGCCGCCTCCCACCGGGACTACCGTCGCGCCCACGAGAGGCTCGCCGTCAGCCGCCGACACGACTGTTCCGCGTATGCTGCGGCTTTGCGCCGAAACCGATACGACGGTCAGGAGTGCAAAAAGTAAAAGAATGAACTTCTTCATACTACAATTTTTAATTAGACATATAAAGTTTTTAATGTTGTATAGAACTGAGCTTAATGTTAAGCCTTATTTGCACTTACACGTAGTATCTTTTGCCGAGAGATACTATGTGTGATTTTATGCATGCCCAATCAAGTGATTTCCACTGCATTATATCCATGCCCTATAACATTAGTTGTGTTAAAATACCATTATTAGAGTAAGATGATGTTAAAAAATTCCGTTAGCTTATTTTATTTAAAATGACAAAATGGATTTTTGGCCGTGAACAAATCGATTTACATATAATCTAGTGTGTATTAGATTAATAGCATCCCAAAAAGGCGTAAATAAGCGCGTTTTCAACGGTGCCAAAATGTTAAAACAAAAAAAAAAAATGCTACAAATTGTTTATATTACAGCTTTTTGTACTACCTTTGTAAGGTGCTTTAGTATCTCTCGGCAAGAGATACTATGTGTAAGTGCAAATAAGGCTTAACATTAAGCTCAGTTCTATACAACATTAAAAACTTTATATGTCTAATTAAAAATTGTAGTATGAAGAAGTTCATTCTTTTACTTTTTGCACTCCTGACCGTCGTATCGGTTTCGGCGCAAAGCCGCAGCATACGCGGAACAGTCGTGTCGGCGGCTGACGGCGAGCCTCTCGTGGGCGCGACGGTAGTCCCGGTGGGAGGCGGCAGCGGAACGGCTACCGACCTTGACGGAAAATTCCACCTGACAGTATCCAACAAAGTAAGTCAGCTGACGGTTTCCTATATAGGAATGAAGCCGGTGACCGTGCCCGTACAGGACAACATGACCATCCGTCTTGAAACATCGGACACTCGCCTCGAAGAAGTAGTCGTGACCGGTTATGGTTCAGGCAAGAAGCTTGGTTCGATCGTCGGTTCAGTGGCTGTCATCGGTGAGCAGAATTTCGAGAACCTTACCACTCCTACTTTCGTGGACGCCCTTCAGGGTCAGGTGGCCGGCCTTTCGATTTTCTCGTCATCGGGTGACCCCTCTTCGGTTGACAACCAGATTCGTCTTCGTGGTTTGAACTCTCTTAACGCAGGCACCACTCCGTTGTTTATCCTCGACGGTGCCCCCGTTACCCAGACAGTGTTCACCACCCTCAACCCTAACGACATCGAGAGCATCACCGTGTTGAAGGATGCCGCATCGGTAGCCATCTACGGTTCACGTGCCGCCAACGGTGTTATCGTTATCACCTCAAAGAAAGGTAAATACGGACAGCAGGCCCGCGTTACCATCCGTGCAAAGTATGGTTGGTCGCAGCTTACTCCCGACAAGGTCGACATGATGAACTCTGACCAGTACATCGAGTATCGCGACAAAATCGGTCAGCCTGTTGCTCAAGGCATCAAGGATCTCGTAAACAAGTATGGCATCTCCACCAACTGGCGTGATGAGATATTCGACGGCAACGCTCCCACCTATTCACTTGAAGGAGCTGTTACCGGCGGTACCGAGCGTACATCTTATTATATATCGCTCAACCACCTGAATCAGGAAGGTATTATCGCTCAGTCGGGTATGCGTCGTGAAACTATGCGCGTAAGCATTGACTCAAAGGTTACCGACTGGTTCCGCGTAGGCTTGCAGACCAACCTCGGTTACACCAAGTATGAAACCAACAACGAATCGGGATCGGTTTATTCCGCAAGCGGCGGTATCTATGTTACCAACCCGATGGTGTTTGCCCGCAAGGCTCTCCCTTACGATTCTCCTTATTATTATACATTCGACGACAATGGTAATATAATGTGGGGCGACCGTGCCGAATATCTCCACTATTCAGGTATGCCTACTCCCGACTACATCCGTGGCGGCCGTAGCGTGCTTCGCAATCGTCTTACCATCAATGCCGCTCTCTATGAGGCGTTCACACCCATAAAGGGTCTTACCCTCCGCGCTCAGCAGGCTGTCGACGCTTACGACACCCGACTGAAGAACCTCGGTTTTCCGAAAGAAACTCTCTACACCCCGATGGGCGATGTATATGCCAACGGTGGTACTGCCGGCGAGCTTGTAACCGGTTACAACCAGCAGTCATTCTCACGCTACTATGCGTTTACCTACACCAACACTGCCGAGTATAACTTCAACATCGCCGATGTTCACAATGTAAGAGCTCTCGTCGGTGAAGAGTCGATCATCTCTCAGAGTGAAGGCTTCGGAGTATTCTCGGAAGGTCAGAGCGACCGTCGTCAGATGCTCCTCACCCAGGGTACAAGCGTCGCCATCAGCGACTTGAGCGAAAGCCTCGTTCGCACGGTGATGAACTCTATATTCGCTCAGCTCAGTTACGACTACGACAGCAAGTATTTCTTTGACTTCACTTATCGTCGCGACGGTAGCTCGAAGTTTGCTCCCGGTCACCGTTGGGCCAACTTCTTCTCGGTAGGCGGTATGTGGAACATCAAGTCAGAGAAGTTCCTCCAGCCCTACACATGGCTCGACGACCTTAAGTTCCGCATCAGCTACGGTACTACAGGTAACTCTTCAATCGACAACTATATGTACTACGGCCTTATCGGTGCCGGAAACGTATATAACGGACAAGGCTCACTCGGCATCTCACAGGCCGCCAACAGCGACCTCACCTGGGAAACCGTGAAGTCATTTGACCTCGGCTTGAACTTCGGCCTCTTCAACATCTTTGATGTCGATGTCGACTTCTACAACAAGCAGACCTGCGACATGCTTCTTGAGATTCCTTATAGCTACACTACCGGTTTCGACGGTGGCTGGGGTAACGTAGGCGGTATGCGCAACCGTGGTGTCGATGTTGATGTAAAGGCCAACATCATCAATACCCGTGACTGGACATGGAATGTTCGCGCCAACTTCAACTACAACAAGAATGAGATCACCGACCTCTACGACGGTCTTGATGAACTTCCGTTCCTCAACGCCAACGTTATCTATAAGGTCGGTCACGATGCAGGTTCGTTCTATTGCGTGAAGTACGCAGGTGTTGACCCCCGCGACGGTCAGCAGATGTGGTACACCAAGGACGGCAACCTCACCAAGGTGTTTAACGAAACCCGCGACTCACAGATTCTTGACAAGTCGCAGTATTCACCCTGGTCGGGCGGTTTCGGAACCGACTTGCGCTGGAAGGGTCTTTCACTCCGCATGGACTTCACCTGGGCAGCCAAGAAGTACATGATCAACAACGACCTCTACTTCATCACCAACAATAACTTTGCTACATCCTACAACCAGCGCGTTGAGATGCTTAACGTGTGGACCAAGCCCGGTGACATCACCGACATCCCCGCTCCCGGTCAGGCTCTCCAGTTTGACGACCGCTGGCTTGAGGACGCTTCATTCGTTCGTCTGAAGAACCTTACTCTTCAGTACTCACTTCCCAAGGCATGGGTGAACAAAGCTTGCCTGTCAGGCGTAAACCTTCACTTCACCGGTCGCAACCTGTTGACCTTCACCTCGTTCACCGGCTACGACCCCGAGCCTGAAAGCAACCTTGTGAAATTCTACTATCCCAATACCCGTCAGTACGAGTTTGGTATTGAAGTTAGTTTCTAATCTATTATTGAAATCGTAATATGAAAAAATATCTTTTATACGCATTGTTCGCTGTGGGCTTGCTCTCATCATGTAACATGGACGAGGCACCTTACGGAGCACTTGATGACGACAACGCCATCCAAAGCGCAAACGACGCACAACGCTATCGCAACGGATTCTACAGCGGATTCCGTTCGATGACCTCGGGCTCTTATATCACCAAGCCTGAGCTTCAGGCCGATATGTTCAACGGCATCACCATCAACGGTAACCGTAACGGAACAATCGCCAACGGAAACCTGCTTGCCGGCGACGGCGACGTGCTTTCATTGTGGAGCACCTGCTACGGCCGCATCGCATCGGTCAACTACTTCCTGTCAAAGGCCGAGCCCCTTCTGGAGAATACCGAGGATGCCGACGACCGTCTTGACATTGAGCGCTACATCGGTGAGGCTCACTTCACCCGTGCATTCTACTACATCGCACTTTTCGATCGCTTCTGTCAGGTATATTCTTCCGACAAGGGCGAAACTCCTGCTCTCGGTGTGCCCATCACACTTGAGTACAATCCTACTGCCGACCGTAGCAAGTATCCCGGTCGCAGCACAATGAACGAGTCGGTAAAGCTCATCAACGACGAGCTTAAACTCGCTCTCACCGCAATGCAGACCTACGAGGCTTCCGACAAGAAGCACGTTGCTCCCATGTCGCCCTACATCTGCTCTTACACTGTAATGGCACTGCAGGCACGCTTCGCCCTCATGATCGGTGACTACCCAACCGCTATCAGCAAGGCTGAGTCGGTTATCAACTCCAAGGTCTACACTCTTGCCAATACCGATAACTATATCGACATGTGGGTCGATGACGAAAGCTCGGAAATCATCTTCCGCCCCTTCGCATCAAGCTCCGAGCAGCCCAACTTGAACGCTACCGGCACTGCCTGGATTTCAATCTATGACGACCGCGCCGACTATATCCCCGGCTTCGAGGCTCTTGCCATGTATGAGGACGGTGATGTTCGCTTCGATGCATTCTTCAACATTCGTGGCCTTATCGTCGACGGTGCCGAATATCCTTGCTACAACTTCAACAAGTTCCCCGGCAACCCCGCGCTTAAGACTTCGACTGCCAACAACCTCATGAACATGCCCAAGCCTTTCCGCTTGAGCGAGCAGTACCTCATCCTTGCCGAGGCCGCTGCCATGGACAATCAGCCCGACAAGGCCAATGCAGCCCTCAACACTCTCCGTGCTAACCGTATAATCGATTGGGAGGATGCCAACTACTCAGGCCAGGCTCTTATTCAGCAGGTTCGCGAAGAGCGCACCAAGGAGCTTATCGGCGAAGGATTCCGCATCACCGACCTCCGTCGCTGGAAGCAGGGATTCAAGCGCAGCTACGACTATCCCGCTGCCTGGGGTCTTGACGCTATACTTGTAACTGCCGGACTTTCGGTTCAGTACTCGGCCGACGACCACCGTTACACTTGGCCCATTCCTTCTGATGAAATCCAGGTTAATCCTCAGTTGAAGGGTCAGCAGAATCCCGGTTACTAATCAATGTAATTGTAACATTCTAAAACATTATTATTAGTCATGAAATTAAGCAAAATATTAGCAATCGGGTTAGCTGTCCTGACCATGACTGCCTGCTCCGATGACGACGAATTCAATTTCAACTCCGACGGCAACGTGACCGTTGACATGGCTCAGCCTTCAATCACATTGAAGGAAAACAAGGGCTACTTCAATGTTCCCGTAGTCGTTTCGGGTGAAGCCAACGGATATGTACAGGTTACTGTCGAGGTTCAGGAGGCTACAGGCAATCCCGCTATGGACGATGTTCACTATATCGTAACATCAAAGACTATCAACATTGCCAGCGAAGACAAGGTGGGCAATATTGAAATCAAGACCGTTGATGACGGTGAAATCAACGAGAACCGCGAGTTTATCGTGACAATCGTTGACGCAAAGGGCGCAAAAATCGGTAACGAGCGCTCGACCACCGTTACAATCCGCGACAATGACTCGGAGTTCTATGAAAAGCTGATGGGCAAGTGGGCTCTCAACTACCTCTCAAGCGGCAATCCCGGCAAGTGGGATGTTGATGTGATCGGTTATGAAGAAAATGAGGCCGGTTACAACGAAACCCTCTACATCACCGGTATTCAGGGCTATAGCTGGGCTCAGCTTGAAGTAAGCTACTTCTATGATAAGGCCACCAATGTAGGTTATCTCGAAGTGCCCCTCGGAACACTTGTTGCCGACGGTGTAAACTTCGGAAGCTTTACCGGAACAGTGCTTGCAGCTACGGTTGAGGACGGATATGTGGTTACTGACGGAACATTCCGTGCCGAGTGGAACGACGTGTTCAGCGAAGTTACATTCCAGGATTCACCCTTGCTCTACCTCGCAGTGTTTGATGAGGCTACCGGTGAATTCATGGGACGCTGGGGTTCATTCAACCTCGTCAACATGACACGATAAATTATCTCATACCCAATTTGAATAATGGGGAAAGGCGTGCGAGTCATCGCACGCCTTTCTTTTTTGGATGTAATCATCGTGAAATTATGCCGGGGAACCCGTTTGTTTATAAATAAAATGCTATCTTTGTGATATGCACGACTCCCTTGTTGTCGTGTTTTAACGTAACTTATGCTTTAACCTCGGATAACAACCAATCTGACAATCACTTAAAAAATCTGATATAAGTAAATTTCAATTCATGACAAAGCGAATACTATCAATTCTCTTGTTGACGGCCGCCACCGTTGTGAGCGTGTGGGCCGGCCCGGTCGACCGACAGCGTGCCGAGGCCGCCGCCGTGGCACATATCAAGGGCGTGACAGGAAAGAGCCGCACGGTTAAGCAGGTGCAGGCTGTGGACGATGCGTTTTATGTCGTCAATCTCGCTCCCCAAGGCTGGGTGATGGTGTCGGCCGACGATAAGGTCGACCCCGTAATCGGATATTCGGCCACAGGTGCTTTATCCATGTCGTCGGTTCCCGACAACATGGCTTATATGCTCGATTCTTACAAGAAGCTCGTCAAGCTTGGCGTAGACGAGGAGTTGTCGCCGCGTATCCGTCAGTGGGAGTCGGTTGGCAAGGTCTTGTCACGTGCATCGGGATCTGCCGTAGAGCCTCTTATCAAGGTGAAGTGGAACCAGCCCGCGCCTTTCAACAAATATTGTCCCGGCGAGGGTGACAACAAGGCTATCGTGGGCTGTGTGGCCGTTGCCATGTCCCAGGCCATGAGCGTGCAGGCCTATCCTTCGCGTCCCACAGGCTCGGTGAAGTACACTCCGGTAGGCTACGGACAGCTCAGCATCAACTTTGACGAGGAGCGCGCCTACAATTGGGACGACATTCTTTCGGGTGCCAACACCTATGACGAGGCTGCCCGCCTGATGTGGCATGCCGGCATGAGCGTGAGAATGGGCTACGGCCCCGACGGCTCGGGCATCCCCTCCAACGAGGTCAATCGTATAACCAACGCCCTCCGCGACAACTTCGGCTACGGCGACGAAGTGGCCTATGTGTGGAAGGACGCTTATCAGGGCGATTGGGAACGCCTCGTGCTCAACGAGCTTAACGCCGGCCGCGCCGTGATATACAATGCTGTCGACACCAAGCTCAGTGCAGGTCACAGCTTCAATGTCGACGGCTATGACGGCAATTCGGGCTATCATGTCAACTGGGGATGGGGCGGCAACGGCGACGGTTACTTCCGTCTTGACAACCTGCGTGACTCTCCCTACTACTTCGACGACTATCACGTGATTGTGATAGGCATCGGCGCTCCCGACCGTCTGCTGCGCAGCATCGGGCTGAGCGGTACGGTGATCGAGGAGGGACTTCCCGCCGGATCTACCGTGGCCACCGTCACGGTCAACGGCGAGGCCCCCACATCGGGCATGACATTTGAGCTTCGCGGACTATATAACGCCGGCACCGACAGCTATGCCGAGGCTCCCTTCGTAATCGAGAACGGAATGTTGAAGACCACGCGCACTCTCTCATGCTCGGCCGACGGCGTGATCGCTGTCGACATAACGGTCACCGACAATGCATCGGGCGAATCGCTCACTCAGGGATTCTCTATCGAGGTTCAGCCATGGCGCAGCATCGCCGAGGCAACTTCGATGTCATTTAACCGCACGACAGGCGAATTCCTCCTGAAGACAAAGCACAACGTGAGCTACACGCTCAAGTCACCCACCGGCACCGTAATCGCATCGGGCGCTCTCGACCCGCTGCCGCAGCTGCAGTTCAACCGCTCGCAGCTTGCCGATGGAGTTAATGTGCTCGAGCTTCGCTGCAGCACTGAAGTCAAGACTATTAAAATCACCAAATGAAACACCCGATTATGAAACTATACAATCTTATCAACGGATGCACCGCTCTCCTTGTGGTCGCCCTAATGACAGCTTGTAGCGACAAAGGCGGCGACTCGCCCGACACGGGCAACACCGGCACTCCCGACGACGACCAGACCGTTGCCGTGGGCATCAATACCGAGGTCATCACCCGCGCCAATGTCACCACCGAGTTTACATCGGGTGCCGAGATGAACATATACCCCAAGACCTACGGACGCCTCGATGCGCCCAACATGGTTGAGAACGTGAAGGCCACCATGGGTGGCTCGGGCTGGACGATAGCCCCCGAGATTCGCATCAAGAAGGGTCAGAACGCATTCCTCTACGCCGTGGCTCCGTTCAATGCCGCCTATACCGACCCTGCGGCGATTCCCGTCAACATCACCGAGCAGGTCGACCTGCTCTACTCGGGCGAGTATGTCCCCGCATCGTTCACCACCCACAACGTGAAGCTCAACATGAAGCATGCGCTCGCTCTCGCCGCCTTCAACATTGCGTCGCAGGGCTACACCGGTGCCGGCACGCTGACTTCGCTCGGCATCTCGGGCGAGGAGGTCTACACCTCGGGTAAGATGAATGTAAGCACCGGAAAAATCACGGTCGAAGGCAAGGATCCCCTGAATGTGGGCGTTAGCAAGACTGTTGCGGCCGGCGGATGGAACTCCGATTTGCCCCGCGTGTGGGTGATTCCTTTCTCGACCAAGGGCAAGCCCGCCACTCTCACTGCCGTGATCGACGGCAAGAGCTATGTCATCGACTTCCCCGAAGTGGAGATGCGTACCGGATTCCAGTATGTGTTCCACCTTGTGCTCACCAACACCGGACTCGTGTTCATCCCGTCCATGACCGAAATCGTGTCGCTTAACGTGGCCGATGACGCAATGGAGGCGATGGAGGGTTACGGAATATTGAAATTCGGATTCACCGGCAGCACATTCACGTTCCCATATTTCACGGGCGACAACGTGTTTGGCACTATTCTTCCGGCATCGGGTGCGGGTGCAAGCTACGCAATAGGCGGTTCGCTCGATCTCGCTACTCCCGACACCAAGGATATTGTAGTTGAAACATGGAATTCGACAGGCTTTGAACTGAACAATCTCGAAGGTATCGAGTCAATCGACATCTCGGGTTATTGATGTAATCTGTCACCATTGAAATAAAGGACTCCGCGCCCCTTGTCACACTCGACGGGCGCGGAGTCTTTTTTATGAGCCGGCTCTTATGCCATGTCGGCCGACATTCAATGACGCTCTATTCCCATGGCGCGTCTGTCGAGCTGCGAGTAGCGGCAATTCAGTATCAGACATTCGTTTCCTATTATCGACATGATTATTTTGGCCTTGTCGCTCGATGTCGACAGCTTTATCAGCAGGGCCGCGCTTGTGCCTCCGGCCACACACCGGGCGGTAATCGATATCTCGTCATCTGACCGCGAGCGGTTTATCTCTACGAGCCTTCCGAGAGGCGACAGATTGCCGTTGTCGTCGGGGCTCATCAGAAACAGTGCCCCCGATGCCGTGCGGTGTATTTCGATGAGCGCATAGTAGTTGTCGGGCGGCATGGGGCTGCCCGTGTCGATGCTTACGCTGTTTACCGTAAACCGGCACGCGGTTACTATGCCGGCCGATGGCTTCAGATGCTTGATTAGTGATTTCAACCGATTTTTAATCATCGCGATGCGAGAGGCCTCTCATCCTCGGTTGAGGCCTGCAAGTACACAAAAAAGGTGTGAGGAATTTCATTGTCCTATCGTCACCTCAGGCTCTCGCATGGCCTTGTTCCACCGATAAGACAATAGCCCCACACCGTATGCGTATATCGTTCTCGCCATAGTGATGGCAAGAATAATAGGCACGCGATGCAGGTGCCATTGTCAATCATCTTTGTGGAACAGTCAAATTTGCGAGATTTGAGTTGAAAAAGATAATTTCAATAACACCTTTCAATATATATGTGCAGATAAGGAGGTCAACTCTATGGCCTCCGGACTATCTGTTACAAAGATAAGGAAAAATGTCATTGGTGGGGCACTATTTAGTACACTTTATTGCGTTTTTGGGGATAAATTTAACGACAACTGTTGATTAAATTGCTACTGATGATGATTTTTTGACTACTTTTGCAGGATGTTTCATTCATGGACATCAATTAAGAATCACAATATTGCTTATTTATTATGAAATCATTAAAATTTCTTGCACTTGCCGTAGCTTTCGGTTTCATGCTGAGCGCTTCGGCCGAGGAGCATCTCAAGAGCCTCAATCCGGCCTACTTTGACAAGTCGACACCCGCCGGCGAGGATTTCTACAAGCATGTCAACAAGGGTTGGCAGGAAAGCCATCCGCTTACACCCGAACATGCACGTTACGGTAACTTCAACATCCTCAGCGATTCGAGCGAGGCTCGCGTGAAGGACATCGTGCTCAATCTCGGAGCTACAAATCCCCAGCCCGGATCAGTTGCCTTCAAGGTGTGGACAATCTACAGCCAGGCCATGGACTCGGTTAGACGCAACGCCGAAGGCGCAAAGCCCATCCTTGCCGACCTCAAGAAAATCGAAACCGCTCCCGCCGACAGCATGGAGAACCTCTTCTTGTGGCTGCACGCCAACTATGCAAGCCCCTTCTTCAGCGCCGGCCCCATGGAGGATCTCGCCGACAGTAAGGTGTATGCCATGTATGTAAGCGGTGGCGGCATGGGTCTTGGCGACCGTGACTACTATCTGCTCGACGACGCCCGCAACAAGCAGGTGCGCGAGGCTTACAAGAAACTCATCGTAACGCAGATGCGTAACGCCGGTTACTCCAAGAAGGATGCCAACCGCGTTATGAACAACGTGATGAAGATTGAAACCGCGCTTGCCGATTCGGCCTGGACACGCGAACAGAGCCGTAACATTCCGGCCATGTACAACCCCCGCTCATTCGAGCAGCTCAAGGCCATGTATCCCAATGTCAACTGGGACCGCTTCTTCATCGAAACAATGGGTATCAAGTCGCCCGAGAGCGTCATCGTGACCGAACTCAGTTCGGTGGCTCAGGCCAACAACCTTATGGGCTCGCTCACCGATCGCGAAATCAAGGACTACTACCTGTGGAAATATGTGAGCCAGGCTGCCGGAATGCTCAGCGACGACTTTGCCAATGCCGCATTTGAATTCAACAAGGTGGTGAGCGGCGTGCAGCAGCAGCGTCCGCGCTGGAAGCGTGCCCTCGGTGCTGCTGAAGGTGCAATGGGTGAGGCTGTCGGACAGCTCTATGTCGAGAAGTACTTCCCCGAATCGTCAAAGCAGTATATGCTCGGTCTTGTCGAAAATCTGCGCACCGCACTCGGCAAGCACATCATCAATCTCCCCTGGATGAGCGACGACACCAAGCTCAACGCTATCAAGAAGCTCAACGCCTTCACCGTGAAGATCGGTTATCCCGACAAGTGGAAGGACTACAGCTCGATGACAATCGACCCCAAGTTGTCCTACTACGAGAATATGCACAACGTGTCGATGTGGCACCAGAAGGAAGAGCTCGCCAAGTGGGGCAAGCCCGTCGACAAGACAGAGTGGGGGATGACTCCTCAAACAGTCAACGCCTACTATAATCCTCTTGCCAATGAAATCGTGTTCCCCGCTGCCATTCTTCAGGCTCCCTTCTTTGACCCGGAGTCGAGCGATGCCGAGAACTACGGCGGTATAGGCGTGGTGATCGGACATGAAATGACTCACGGATTTGACGACCAGGGCCGCAACTTCGATGCCGAGGGCAACATGGTCAACTGGTGGACTCCCGAGGACACCGAGGCATTTGCCAAGCTCACACAGGGTCTTGTTGCCCAGTTTGACGAAGTGGAAGTGCTTCCCGGCCTCCATGCCAACGGTCAGTACACTCTCGGTGAAAACATCGCCGACCAGGGCGGCCTTCGCGTGGCAATGACCGCATTCCTCGACTCACAGAAGAAGAAAGGTGTCGACATCAAGAGCCCCGAGGCCAAGATCGACGGTTACGACCCCATGCAGGTGTTCTATCTCAACTATGCCAACCTTTGGGCACAGAACACCCGTGAGGAGGAGATTCGCTCGCTCACCTCGGGTGATGTTCACTCACTCGGCGAAAACCGCGTTAACGTAACATTGCGCAACCTCACTCCTTTCTTTGAGGCATTCGGCATCAAGAAGGGTGACAAGATGTATCGTCCGGCTGAGGAACTCGTCGTTATCTGGTAAACCGTTACATCGTAAAATCGACTCTATAAACGCGGGTCGGGGCTTTATGCCTCGGCCCGTAGTCTTTTTCTGCATCTCCATGAAGAGCAGGCGATTTTTTTCACGGCTTCCTCTTGCCGATTGGCGTTTTTTTGATAGTTTTGCATTATATTATCACATAATCCGCTCAATCATCTTCAAGACAGATTCTATCATGAAAAGGAAAATTACATTTCTTGTGATGGCGCTACTTGCCATACTGCCAATTTTCAAGGTTTCAGCGGCCGCGGAGAGTAAGCCCGACCCTAAATTTTACATCTACCTCTGTATCGGTCAGTCCAACATGGAAGCCGGTGCCACGCCTGCCGAGCAGGACAAGGATTTTAACGATCCGCGTTTCCAATTCATGGCAGCCGTCGACATGCCCAACCTCGGGCGTGAGATGGGGAAATGGTACACTGCCGTGCCGCCTATCTGTCGTGAAGGCAACAACCTCGGCCCGGTGGATTTCTTCGGTCGAAAAATGATTGAGGTTCTTCCTCCCGACTATCGTGTGGGCGTAATCAATGTTTCGGTTGCGGGAGCTAAGATCGAGCTTTGGGACAAGGACGACTATAAGGAGTATATCGACAACGAGCGCGACTGGATGAAGAACATCGTCAGCCAGTATGGCGGCAATCCTTATGAGCGTCTTGTGAAGATGGCAAAGCTTGCCCAGAAGGACGGTGTCATAAAGGGCATCCTCATGCACCAGGGCGAGTCCAACTCGGAGGACCCCCTATGGCCCGAGCGCGTAAAGAGAATCTACGACAACCTGTGCAAGGATCTTAATCTCAATCCCAAGCAGACTCCTCTTCTTGCCGGTGAACTTAAGTATGCCGAGCAGGGTGGTGTGTGCGCGGCGTTCAACACCACCATTATGCCCAACCTTCCGAAGGTACTTCCCAACGCACACATAATTTCGGCTCTCGGTTGCGAGAGCACGGGCGACCAGTTCCACTTCAGCACCGAGGGAATGAGGCTTCTCGGACAGCGTTTCGCCGACAAGATGCTCCAGCTTCAGGGATTCAAGCCCGAGGAGAAAAGAACCCTCACCCTCAAGCCCGACAAGCTCGGAATCGAGATTAGCCCGACTCTCCGGGGAATATTCTTTGAGGACATAAACAATTCGCTTGACGGCGGTATATGTGCGCAGCTCATCCAGAACAATTCGTTCCAGGCCTACAATGTGCCCGATGCTCCGGCTCACGAATTTTCAACTTGCGACAGCGTATTCTTCGGTTGGACGGTCGTAAGCAAGGGTGATGCCAAGGGTAGCGCAAGGGCTGTCGCCGACAAGCCTCTCGTGAAGAATCTGAAGCGTCACTACGATTTCGACCCCAATGACAAATATGACGACGAACAGCGTTACAAGCAGTACAGCGTACGCTTTGAAGTGGAGAATCCCGGCGACGGTTTTGGAATTGCAGCCAACGGCTTCGGCATCGCCGAACACGGAAGAGGCAAGGAGTTCTACTATTCCAACAATACTCAGACCCCGTCGATACCGGCCGTAAAGGATGTAAGTTACGACCTCGGAATGTTCCTTCAGGGTGAGGCCTACAAGGGTGGTTTCAAGGTCTATCTTGAGGATAAGGACGGTAATATAAACTCCAATGTACTCACATTCACAGGCATCCCCGACGACTGGAAGAAATATGAAGGAACCCTGAAGGCGCTTAACAGTGCTGACAGCCGCCTTTGCATCGTCGCCGATGCTCCCGGTGTCTTCTACCTCGATTTCGTCACTCTGCTTCCTGAAGCGTCACAGCTCTGGAACAATGGAAAGAGCGGTCCCTTCCGCAAGGACCTCATGCAGGCGCTTGCCGACCTTAATCCCACGTTCATGCGTTTCCCCGGCGGATGTGCTTCCGAGGGACCCAACTATTTCGGACAGGTGTTCTGGAAAAACTCCATCGGCTCTCCTGAGGAGAGGATAGGATTCCGTAACCATTGGGGCTACTGGACTTCACAGTATGTGGGCTTCTACGAGTATCTCCTTATGGCCGAGGCGCTCGGCGCAACTCCGCTGCCCGTGCTTAATAACGGCGTTACGTGCCAGTTTGCCGGACATCAGTATGTAGCACCCCTCGATACCGACGAGGATAGGGCAAGATTCAACAGCATATTCGTACAGGACGCTCTCGACCTTATTGAATTCTGTAACGGCCCCGTCGACAGCAAATGGGGTGCGCTGAGAGCTGAAATGGGACATCCCGAACCATTCAACCTCAAATACCTCGGAATCGGCAACGAGAACAGGGGCGATGCTTTCTGGGAACGCTTCGACATCATGTACAATGCTGTCAAGGAAAAGCATCCTGAGATTGTTGTCGTTTCAACTTCCGGTGCCGCTGATGCAGGCCGGGAGTTTGACGCCAACATGAAGGAGATCGATTCAAAGTATGCCAATACGATAGTCGACGAACACTACTATAAGAACAACGACTGGTTCTACAGCCACCGTGACCGATACAACTCTGACAAGACTCGCGGTGCCGAGGGACTTACCTACGACCGCAACCGTCCTACGAGAGTATTTGTAGGCGAGTTTGCCAACAACATGACCAACAATGACTATGCTTCCGCCATGGCCGAGGCCGCCTATTGGACAGGACTGGAACGTAATTCCGATATGGTTGTCATGGCAGCTTATGCGCCTCTCTTCTGCAAGAAGGGCTACAACAAGTGGAACTCCAACCTTATATGGTTTGACAACCGCGGAATGTGGCGCTCATGCAACTACTATTATCAGAAACTGTTCTCCGAAGCAGGTGACAGAGCATTCTTCATGTCCGATGCCATGAAGGGCAGCGCTCCCGACACCACTATATACACGTCGCCCACTATCGACACCGCCACAGGTGAGATTTTCATCAAGTTTGTCAACTCGGAGGCTGTCGACAAGCGCATCACCGTCAATGCCGGTTCGGGAACACGTTATGAGGCCGAAATGGAATTCATCTCGTCACATGACACTTCGATTAAGAATCAGAAGGAGCAGAACTACTATTCTAGCCATCCCGAATATAATAAGGATCCCATGGATAACGTTCCTCCGGGCCTGAAGGAACGCCCCGGCATGCGGGAAATGGCATGGCGCTTTGCCAAGAGAGTGTCATATAACGAAGCGGTGGTTCCCCACACAGTAGATCTCGGCACGGTTAAGGGCAAGTTTGAATTCACCATGCCTGAAAATTCGGTCGGAATCCTACGCTTGAAACCGGTGAAGTAAATTTACCTTCCCCGGAAAATACACTACATTGTCAATATTTACATATATTATATAGATCCATTATCCATTTCACACATCTATGAATCTGTTAAAGAATTTATTTATCCTATCATTCGCGACAGCCGGAACCCTATGGGCTTCGGCTGTCGTTCCACGTCTTGTAAAGGCAGCCGACAACGGGTGGGGAAGCACCTCGGTCAACACCACGGTGTTTCGCAACAACTCACTCGTCACCCATGACGGCGTGCAGTACATCAGTTACTATGATGTCGACGGCTATCTCACGCTCGGCAGCCGCGATGTCGACGCCGACCGATGGAATATTCACCGCACTCAGTATAAAGGTAACGCCGCCGACGCCCATAATGTCATAAGCATGATGGTCGACGGCGACGGCTATCTTCATGTTTCGTTTGACCATCACGGCCATCCGTTGAAGTATTGTCGCAGCGTTAAGCCGGGGTCGCTTGAACTTGGTGAGCTGGAGTCCATGACCGGCATCGACGAGGACAATGTCACCTATCCCGAATTCTATACGCTTAAAGGCGGCGACTTGCTTTTTGCGTTCCGCTCGGGATCATCGGGCCGTGGCAACCTGGTCATGAACCGCTATGACCTGAAGAGCCGCAAGTGGCATCGCGTGCAGGATGTGCTTATCGACGGCGAGGATGAACGTAACGCCTACTGGCAGCTCTATGTCGACGCGGCGGGCACGATACACCTGTCTTGGGTGTGGCGTGAAACGTGGCTTGTGGAAACCAATCACGACCTGTGCTATGCGCGTTCGCTCGATAACGGCGTGACATGGCAGCGTTCCGACGGCACCCCTTACACTCTGCCCATAACGCAGGACAATGCCGAATATGCTTGGCGCATACCCCAGAACTCCGAACTGATAAACCAGACGAGCATGAGCGCCGATGCCGAGGGACATCCTTACATAGCTACATATTGGCGTGACGCCGACAGAGAGGTGCCGCAGTATCGCATCGTGTGGAACGACGGCGCGAAGTGGAATGCTCGTCAGGTGACGCAGCGCACACAGCCCTTCTCGCTCGCGGGCGGAGGCACCAAGATGATTCCCATAGCGCGTCCGCGCATGGTGGCCCACGGTGACTCCATATATTATATATTCCGTGATGCCGAGCGTGGAAGCCGCGTGTCGCTGGCTTATACCGATGCCGGCCCGTCGGGTGAATGGAAGGTTGCCGACCTCACCGACTTCGCAGTTGATGCATGGGAGCCCTCGCTCGACTCCGAGTTGTGGAAAAGCTCACGCCGTTTGCACGTATTCGTGCAGCCGTCGTTGCAGGGCGACGGTGAACGCATGGTCGACTCGCCCGGGCAACCCGTCTATGTGCTTGAAGTGACGAAATAATCGGAATTTTAGAACATTTTAGCTTGTAACCCACCGATTTTTAACAATATATGTCAGTCAAAGGCCGATAATGATGTGTTTTAAATACATCATTAATCAATTAAAACGGACAAAATTATGGCTGACAAGGATTTTACCCACCGAAAGCTTCAAGGGCATCCACAGCCCAAGAGCCTGAATGCCAAGGAGGTTCAGAAAGAACTGCCGGGGCATATACAACCAAAGGAGTTGGAAGTGCATCCCGAACCGATGGGGCTTCCCGCTCATGAAAATAGCGGCGCTGCGGATGCTGCAGGAATCGCCGCTGCGGCAATGGGAGCGACAGCTGCCGCCGCAGGTGCTGCAAACAAACCGTCGGCCGACGTTGAAACCGCCGATATTGACAATACTCCAAAATATGTGAAGTGGGGCGCTATCGGCGTGCTTGCTCTCGTTGTGGCCGCTTTGGTCGGATTGTTCCTGGGTGGCCGTCACTGGAATCTCGCTTCGTCGGAACCGCAGATGGCACGTAACACTGTCGTCACTAAGGTAAATTCGCCTGCAGGCACTTCGTCGACCGTCGACTCGCCTGCTCCCACATCACTGTTCCTCGTCGTCATGGGCGATGACAAGAATGTGGAGATAGGCGATGAAAATGCCGATGTCGCAATTAACACTACATCGGTCACACTCCCCGATGTCGATGTCATAGCACAGTATGACGAAGGCGATAACGTTGTCGCCGCTCCTTCCGATGCCGCCACGGCTTCGGCAACTGCAGTCACAGCTCCGACAACTTCGGCCACCGCTGCCGCCCCGACAACTTCAGCAAGCAATAACGTTGCCGCTTCCGGTGCATCGGCCGATAAGATGAATGTTATTTGCCTTTTCGGATTTGACAGCTCCGAAGTACAGGATACCAAGGCTCTTGAGAACCTTGCGACCGAAGCAAGGAATAGCGGGCGCAACGTAGTGATAAAGGCCTATACCGACGAAGTGGGCAATGTCGAATACAATAAGGCATTAAGCATGCGTCGAGCAAAAGCTGTCAGCGATTATCTCGTGGCTCACGGCGTTCCTGCCGATCACATCTCGACTCAGGGTATGGGTCCGACTCACGCATTTGCAACCAATACACGCGACCGCTTTGCACAAGTGACTCTTAATTAGGTGATTTAGCTATATTGACTGTGGCAGTCCGGAGCTTCAATGCTTCGGGCTGTCTTTTTTATGTGATGTAGTGAACTGTTATTTATAGTTTATTAACACTTGACAGTCTTGCATAACTAAAAACATTAGTTTATATTTGCAACAGATAATAAATCATCTCAGTTTATGGCAATCAAAGAACTTACAAGAAAAGAGGAAGAGATCATGAACTTCTTCTGGGCTCACGGACCGTTGTATGTAAAGGACATCCTTGAATTCTACGACGACCCAAAGCCTCATTTCAACACTGTGTCAACCATCGTGCGCGGTCTTGAGGAGAAGGGATTTGTGGCTCATGAGGCTCACGGCAAGACCTACCGTTACTATGCCTCGGTATCGCAGTTTGACATGGGTCGTCGCACTCTCAAGTCGATTGTTGAGCGCTTTTTCAAGAACTCCTATCTCGGCGTAGTGTCATCGCTGGTTAAGGACGAGGACATAACGGCCGATGAGTTGCGCCGTCTTATCGATGAAGTTGAACGTAACGAAGAGAAGAAATAACGCATCATGGGCGCTCTCCTTGTATATTCGATTATCGTCGGCGTTACGCTCATCCCCATCTACCTTATAGTGAGGTTGCTCATGAGCGGGTTGACATGCTGGCGTTTCAACCGGGGACTGATATTGTTCGGTTACCTGATAGCATTGGCTATGCCATTTGTCATCGGCTGGATTCACTCGATTGACTTCGGTGACGGTGCCGTGCTCGACATTGAAGTGGGGCTGCCGTCGGTCATGGCTGTCGTTGCCGACGGTGAAGTCGATGCGGTTTACCCGGTCAAGTGGTGGTGTGCGGGTGTGATGGCTCTATATTTCACGGGGCTTCTATTCTTCCTTTTGAGGGAGCTGTTCATCTGGAACAGGATGCACTCGGTCATCTCACGCAGCAGCCATGTCACGATGCCCGACGGCAATGTGCTCTGCATCCACTCCGATGAAAGCATCGCACCGTTCAGCTGGTACCGTTACATCGTCATGTCGCAGAAGGACTACGACGAGGGAGGCACTACCGTCATCATGCATGAATCGATGCACATAAAGGCGAGGCATTGGCTCGATCTGCTGCTTGCCGAGGCTGTGGCTCTTCTCGTGTGGTATAATCCCGCAGGATGGCTTATGCGCAACGAGCTGCAGGCCGTTCACGAATACGAGGCCGACAACGGAGTCGTGACCGGTGGCGCAAATGTGCGTGACTATCAACTATTGCTAATACAAAAGGCCGTTGGCTCCAGATTCCCGTCCATCGCCAACAGCCTTGACCATTCTAATTTATCTAAACGTATTAAAATGATGCTACGTAAAAAAAGTTCTCCCGTGCAGCGTTGGCGAGCCATAGCCGCCGTGCCTGCCTTGGCGTTGACCGCCGTTGTGTTCTTTAATCCCGGTGTCGCAGAGGCTCTTGAGTCGCTGTCGACTGCCAAAGTTACCAATTATGTCGCAATTATGCAAGAGGAGCCGGCTGCTGCTGCGGTTGCCGAGCCTGAACAGTCGCCGCTTGCCTTGCCGTCACAGTCGGGCGAAGGTGACGACGCATATACCGCTGTTGAAACTATGCCTCGATATGAGGGCGGCGAGGCGGCTTTGATGAAGTTCATCGCCTCTAATCTTAAGTGGATTCCCGGCGGCAAGAACGGCAGGCTCATCATGCAGTTTGTAGTGAAAAAGGATGGCACTGTAGGCGATGTCAAGGTTCTGCGTTCTCTTTCGCCCGAGCAGGATGCCGAGGCCGAGCGCGTAGTGCGCATGCTCAAGTTCACTCCCGGCATGATGCAGGGCAAGCCCGTCGATGTTTGGTACACCCTTCCCGTGTCGTTCCGCAGTAAGGCTGATGCCAAGCCTGCATCCCCCAGAACAGCTCCGGCAGCCGGAGAGAGCATAGCCGGTGATGACGCATATACCGCTGTTGAAACTATGCCTCGATATGAGGGCGGCGAGGCGGCTTTGATGAAGTTCATCGCCTCTAATCTTAAGTGGATTCCCGGCGGCAAGAACGGCAGGCTCATCATGCAGTTTGTAGTGAAAAAGGATGGCACTGTAGGCGATGTCAAGGTTCTGCGTTCTCTTTCGCCCGAGCAGGATGCCGAGGCCGAGCGCGTAGTGCGCATGCTCAAGTTTACTCCCGGCATGATGCAGGGCAAGCCCGTAAATGTGTGGTACACTCTTCCGGTGTCGTTCCGTGAAACCAAGCAGTCCAATTCAAACACCAACTCCAATACGGCTCCCGGTACTACGACAACCACCACGACCACTACCGACGGTGTGTCGACAACCGAGGTTTCCTATAGCCCGGGCAATTGATTGCAATCTACTTTTTAATTAGATATATTGACACCGGCCGTCCGTTGAGGATGGCCGGTGTTCTGTTATGGGGCTGAGGCTGTTAGTCAAGCCTCCGATAAGGCGCAAAAAAAAAAGCTGTCCACTTTAGAGTGGTCAGCTTATTTCATTTGTGGGAGAATTCTAATTCTCTAAATTACTTTACAGAGTCAGCGGGAGCAACTACAGAGTCAGCGGGAACTGAATCAGCTACTTCTACAACTTCTTCTACAACTTCTTCTACAGCAACTACAGAGTCAGCGACAGCAGCCTCAGCAGCGTTGTCAGAAGACTTGCAAGAAAACATTGATACGCTGAATACAACAGCAAGTAATAAAACTAACTTTTTCATTTTCTTTTTAATTAATAATAAAACAATTTCTTTTAGCTTCAAAAACGATGCAAAGTTAATATAAAAATATTATACGCAAACAATTTTTTAGAATATTTTTCGTCGTAAAATTGCATTTCTCTAAAAAATCTCAAATTTTGTATCTAAACATCGCTTATTTTAACATTTACGCATCGTGATGACGGGCGCGATGCTTGTCGGCGATGCGGTTGGCCATGACAACGGCGCGTGATATGTTGTCGCAGATGTGATCCTCGCCGATCATGGTGTCGATGCCGGCTTTGAGAAGCACCTGGCGCACCTGCTGGTTTACGCCCGAGAGCACTATGTGTATGTTGTCGCTTTGCGATGATTTGATGAGTATCTCAAGGTTGTGCACGGCTGTCGCGTCGATGAAGGGCACTTTGCGCATCCTTATTATACGCACTATCGGCTTGGACCCGAGTGTGCTGCGCATCATTTCATCAAACTTAGTGGCTACACCGAAGAAGAACGGGCCGTCGATTTCATATACCTCTACGCCGTGTGACACATCGAGCACTTCATGGGTTGTGGCATCGGTGCCTTCGGCCACGTCAAGCTGCTCGGAGTACACCTTGATTTGTGTATTCTCCATGACACGACGCAAAAACAGGATTATGGCGAGCAACAATCCTATTTCGATGGCTATCGTAAGGTCGAAGATGACGGTGAGCAGGAATGTGACGAGGAGAACCGATATGTCGCTTTTGGGGGATTTGAATATTCCCACTACGGTGCGCCAGCCGCTCATGTTGTACGACACGACGATAAGCACTGCGGCGAGGCAGGCCATGGGCACCATGTTGATTAACGGCATCAGGAACAGGAATATCAACAGCAGAACCACTGTGTGGATTATTCCGGCCACGGGGGTGCGTCCGCCGTTGGTGATGTTGGTCATTGTACGGGCGATTGCACCGGTTACGGGTATTCCGCCGAAAAACGGCACTACCACGTTGGCGATTCCCTGGCCGATAAGCTCGGTGTTGGAGTTGGTATGCGATCCGGTGACACCGTCGGCCACCGTAGCCGATAGCAGTGACTCTATGGCGCAAAGGATGGCGATTGTAAATGCCGACGGGAGCAGAATGTTGATTGTGTTCATCGACAGCTCAAAGCCCTTGGGCTGAGGAATGTCGGTGGGAAGGTTGCCGAATCGGTCGCCGATTGTTTCTACGGCTATTTCGGGGAATGTGGCTTTGAGCAGATACACGGCCGCCGTCACGATGATTATTGCTATCAGCGAGCCGGGCAGCTTCTTTGAAATCATGGGGGTGAGAATGATGATGAGGAGTGACACCACACCCACACCGAGAGTGGGAAGGTCGATATTGGCTATGTTGCTCAGGTAGACTCCCCATTTCGACAGGAAGTCGCTCGGTACATCGGTAAGTCCGAGTCCGAGGAAGTCATTGATCTGGGTTGAGAATATCGTGAGGGCTATACCGCTGGTGAATCCCACTACAATAGGATAGGGTATGAACTTGATCACGGTTCCGAGGTGGAATATACCGAGCAGTATGAGTATCAGTCCGGCCATTAGGGTTGCTATTGCAAGGCCCTGAAGTCCGTAATTCTGGATAATGGAGTAGACGATTACGATGAAAGCACCTGTAGGACCGCCAATCTGGACTGAGTTGCCTCCAAATGCCGATACGAGGAAACCTCCGATTATGGCGGTAATCAATCCGATTGTAGGGCTTACGCCTGATGCTATACCGAATGCGATTGCGAGAGGAAGGGCCACGATGCCCACAACAATACCTGCGATAAGGTCGTCCTTAAAGCGGCTAAGCGAATAGTGACTTAACGCCGAAATCAGCTTCGGCCTGAAATCAATTGTACCTGAAAGGTTCATAATGTAATGATTGTAAGTAAATACCCTGTTTTGATTTTGAAGCCGCAAAGATACGAAATAATTATATATTATTTATGCTTTTTAACACAAAAAGCGGCTCCGATTACAATTAAAGCTGCCTTATTATATATTCGCACACCTTATATAATATAAATATAATATATATTAGTCATCTACTACGCTGAACTCCTCAAGGGTATAGCAGAGGTCATGATTCTTTCGGGAGTCGCTTTCCAGGACATTTTTGCAGGAGTCAAGAGCTTTCAGATTCTTAGAGCCGGTTATTTTCTACGCATTGTTTGCCAGTGCTTCGATGGTTGTGTAATACTCGGTTTATCTGTCCTAGACCCAGAGATAATATTTCTCCGGGAAGAATTGTCCGGTATCATCGTTGGTCTTGTAGACGCACATACCCGGTTCCTTGCATTGGTAGTAGAGGTGAATATCAGGGAACTTCTCTTCTATGAACTCCCTTACATCATTAGGCTCGTCCCATGCTGATTTCACGATGAAGGAGATTGTGCCGTAATCATGGAGCAACAGGTTATCCCAAGAGCCACGACAATAGAGCTTGTTCCAGTCGCCGTCGAGCTTGATAACGAGATTCCCAAGCCATGTTGAGCCAAAGCTATTCTCATGTAGTTCCGGTGTTTTCATGCTTTCCAGCTCATCCATGACATAGTGGAGCTTGTGAAGTTGCTACTTGATTGTTGAACTTCTCAGAACCAAATTTCAGGAAGACGGTGAATATCCAAAAGATGAAATAAAGCAGGGCCTGACTGAGATATATGACGCACTTGAAATTAAGGGAAAACCGAGTGCATCTGATTTCAGCATTATTTTACAATCAAAGAGTCATCAAAGATGATAAACAAAAAGAAGGTTGCGACAATTAAAATTCTTTCTCACTGGCAGAAAAGAATCAGCGTATCCAATGGTATCGCCAGTGTGAAGCATCATTTTTACAATGCATATGTTGATTCCGTCTTGGAAATGATAAGGACAGGATGTAATCACAATATTAAAATGAGGAAAAAGTGGATTCAGCAATCAATTGGTCGTAACAACACCGCTTTCACCTATGCATGTATTTTTTGCAAAGCAGGAGTTGAACATACCAAAGCCTTAAACTTCATATTAGAGCTTATCCCGGATTTCTTCCATTGCGATGCAGTCGTTCTCTGAACGACTGATTAGTATCATCAACCCCAAAATTTGAGTTTTTCCGAATGATTTGCTAATTTTGCACTTGCTACTTGACTCTACACTTTTATATAATTGCAAAAATCTATCGTTTATACTATCAATCCCGACAAAATAAGATACGTAACAATGAATATTGCAATGATAGGAGCCAGAGGATTTGTAGTAACACGAATTCTTGAACCATTTTCAATGAGCAATGGAAATATAAGTGTAAAAATATCGACTTGCCGCCAATCCAGACATTTGGCAATTTATGTACCATAACCGAATTCAACTCCGATATGGCACGTAATTCCCGATATAATATACCATATACTTTGTACGAAAGGTCCTTATTTGTACAATCTGGAACATATAAAATCAGTTTAAAACATTGTAAATCTGCATCATGACAAACCATATCCCGAAAGTGTCTATAATCATAGCTTGTTACAATTCACAGACAACCATTGCCAGAACTATAAATTCAATATTGTGCCAAAGTTTCAACAACTGGGAACTGGTAATTGTTGACGATTGCTCAACCGACAACTCAGCAGAGGTTATAAAAAGCTATGCCGAAAAAGATTCGAGAATTATTTACTTAAAGACTGATCAAAATACAGGTTCTCCTTCCTCGCCACGAAATATAGGCATTGAATATGCTACAGGACAATACATCACTTTTGTCGACAGTGATGATATATGGTTGCCCGATAAATTAGACATGCAGATACGTGAAATTGAGAATTACGGTTATGATTTGGTGTATTCTTATTATGAAAAAGTAAATCATAAATATAAGAGGAAGAATCGTGTTGTGAAGACAAAAGAAAGTGTTAATTACAACGACATGTTGAAATCGAATCACATACCATTATTGACCGCCATGATAAGGAAATCGGATATCAGCGATATCCGATTTAAAAATATTCCTAACGAAGATTATTGCTTCTGGCTCGATATTCTGAAAAAAGGCATCACGGCTCACAATATCGGCGAAGTAACGGCTCTGTACAGGGTGTCGAAAAGGTCTCGTTCGTCAAACAAGTGGAAAATGGCACACGGTTTTTGGCATATCATAAGACACCATCAGAAAATCGGTTTCACACGCAGCTGTATTTATATGGTAAGTTACATCATAATAGGATTGAGTAAATACATAAAATAATTACAGCATGAAATTCTCGGTCAAATACTATGTGATATTGATAGCCGGTTTTGTTCTTAAAGCAGGCTATCTGTTCTCGGTAAAAAAGAACAGACTGCTTTTTTCTTCTGACGAAGGGCAACGCTACAGTTGCAATCCGAAGTACATTTTTGAAAAAGTGCATAAAATGTACGGCAACAAATTTGAATATGTGTGGGTGCTGAACAATCCGGGAAATATGCCTGCGCAATATCGCAGTATCGTTAAGGTTGCTAAATTTTTGTCACCTAAGCACATCTATTATTTGCTCACCTCACGAATCATAGTAACCAATCTTGGCATAGAACCGTTTTTGCCGAAGCGCAAATCGCAAACGGTTATAAGCACAGGGCATGGTGGCGGTTCATACAAGCACATGTATATGGCCCAGCACATGTTCTCGCCGTCGGAATGGAAATATATTTACCGTATGCGAAAAGTCAGAGGGCGCATTACTGACTACGTGATATCTACCTGTAAAAAGCAGACATTGGAACATTCTGTTGATATGGGGATTGATTCCGATCGTTTTTTGCATTCTGGATTTCCACGTATTGATCGTTTTTTCAATACTGATGCCAATGAAAAGAATTTATTATTAAACAATTTCCGTCTGCGATACAGCATTCCTGCGGATAATTTGCTGGTTCTTTATGCACCTACATTCAGAGGAACCCACCGATATCGACATCCGGTAGACAGCAATGTATGTATTCCACCGGTAGCATCGGCACTGAAATCACGATTCGGAAAGAGCGTAACATTTCTATATCGCCGACATAGGCATTCTTTACCCGGCAATACTCTCGGAGCAGATGTTGTTGATGTAACCGACTATCCCGACATGCAAGATTTGCTGGATGTTGCCGATGTATTGATAACGGATTATTCTTCATCGATATGGGATTTCAGCATAACCCTTAAACCGGCGTTTCTCTATGTTCCTGATCTGGAAAAATATTCGGTTGAACGAGGCTTTTATACCCCTATCGATCTTTGGCCATATCCTTATTCCTCCACTGTTGAAGGATTATGCCGGTTGATAACAGATTATTCTGACAAAAACGGAAAGGACCGTATTACAGCCCATCAGTTGGAAATTGGCTCGTTTGAAAAAGGTGATGCAGCTGAAAAAATAGCAGAGTTGATTTTCAATAACTTTTATTGCTGAAAATAATGCTTCAAAATATTGAGAAGAATTAATGGAGATGTTTGAAGGATATAAAAAGAATTACGAAAAGGGAATTGTGTAATATATGGAAAAGATAGATTTTGTGATAACATGGGTAGATTGTAATGACCCGGAATGGCAGAAAGAGTTTAACACTTATCTGCCTAAAAACCATAATACAAATGACATCCGTGCAGAACGCTACCGTAATTGGGATAACTTGCGTTATTGGTTCCGGGGTGTGGAGAAGTTTGCTCCATGGGTGAACAAGGTGCATTTCGTTTCCTGCGGACAGGTACCCGACTGGTTGAATCTGAATGCCCCCAAACTGCACTTCGTGAAACATTCTGATTATATTCCGGCCGAATATCTGCCGACATTTAGCTCACGTCCCATAATACTGAACCTGCACCGCATAAAAGAATTATCAGAGCATTTCGTTATATTCGATGATGATTGCTTCCTGATTGACAAGGTTGAACCGGAAAGATTTTTCAGGAATGGATTGCCGTGCGATATGGCGGCATTAAATGCCATAGTTCCCATCAATCCTTTTATACATAAGGATTATAATAACTTGTGTGTCATAAATTCATCGTTTAAAAAACATGAAATGTTGCGCAAGGATTTTTGGAAATGGTTTTCTCCTCAGGCGGGAAATAAATTATTGCGCACACTTTTTTTATTACCATGGCGTCACTTTACAGGTTTTTATAACCATCACCTGCCGCAAGGCTATCTTAAATCCACTTTAGAGGAAGTCTGGGAATGTCATGAGGAAATAATGCTTCGTACTACAGTTTCACGATTTAGAAACATCACCGACGTGAGTCCATGGGTGCTGCGTTATTGGCAATTGGCAAAGGGAAATTTTGTTCCGCTAAATGTAGAAAAAAGCGGTAAAGATTTCATAGTATCAGAGACCTCTTTGGATAAGATAGTGAAAATTATCGAATATCGGAAGAAAAAGGTTATTTGTTTAAGTGAGAACGACAAAACTCCTTATGAAACGGCAAAAGCACAAATAAATGCTGCTTTCCATAAAATATTACCGGATAAATCATCGTTTGAAAAATAATCGGCAGAAATCGAAGAAATACAAAAAAAATAATGGACTCAGCGCAATTGACTACTATAAAAGGTTTGTTTTTTTATGGTTATGATTCCCCCCCCACGAATTCAAAAATGTAGGTGTTGAAAAGAAAGTGGAAGCACAAATAAAGGCTTTTAACCAAAGCGGCTTACCGTGCCGACAAATAAAATATACAAAGCGTTTTTCAGTTACAGTGCTGAGCAAGATTATTATGCGTCTGCCTTTCACCGGACCGATAGGCTATTGCTTGTCAAAATATAAGTCTGAATTTGACGGCTTTGATTTCTATTATATACGGCGTCCTTGGTTTCTTTCTCTACCGACCCTTCTGGCTATACGCAAAATACGCCGGCGCAACCCGTATGCCGTTATACTGTATGAGTTTTGGACATATCCATTCAAAAAGGAACTTACAAACCGCATATCAGGCTATCCGTTTTGGTTTAAGGATATTTGCTATATGCATTTTTTGAAACGTTACATAAACCGATATATAACAGTAAGTAATCATAACTCGATTTCCGGTGTGCCGGCCATTAAAATGATGAACGGCATTGATTTGGATTCTATATCGCCGGCCGATCCATTGCCCGATGACGGAATAATCCACGTAATAGCCGTGGCAAAAATAACCGTATGGCATGGATACGACCGTTTTTTAATGGGAATGGCTCAATATTATAAATCAGTGGGAGATAGGAATATAGTTCTGCATATTGTAGGAGCCGGTGCCGGTTGGCAAAAACTGGACGAAATGATAAAGGAGCTGAAACTGGAGCAAAATGTAATAATGCATGGCTTTAAAATCGGAACTGAGCTGGATTGCATATACAATAGATGCAGTCTTGGACTGATTTCGCTTGCTACACAAGACAAGGACATATACGTTCACTCAACACTTAAAAGCCGCGAATATATGGCCAAGGGGCTGCCGACCATTGCTGCTGGCATTACTGATGTGTTTATTGATGTCGATTATAAATACAATCTTGAATTGACGACAGATGAAAAAGTCGTTGACATGAATAAGGTAATCGAATTCTACGACCGTATATATCAATCAACACCAAGACAAAAGGTAATAGCTGAAATCAGGGAATTTGCCGAACGCACTATTGCCATACAGAATACGATGGAGCCAGTGATACAATATATAAAGGATAACGTTATTCGATGATTAATACGGCGAATTGATTTTATTTATCGGCATTGATGTTTCCAAAACAAACTTGACATCGTGTAATGCAGAAAAGCTTATTATATCTTCAATTACATTAGGGCGAGAATCACTATTTGGACTAGGATTACGCGGGCAAACATGCTCAGAGGGTAGACGGTGGCGTAGGCTATTGACTGGTGGTCGCCGGGCAGGATTGAGTTGGCGTAGTCCAGTGCCATGGGGTTGGCCATTGAGCCGCAAAGCATTCCCGTGGTGGTTCCGAAGTCAAATTTCAGCACTTTTACTGTGAATAGTCCGAGTATCAGCACCGGCACTATTGTCAGCAACATTCCGAGCAATATCCACAACAGGCCTTCGGAGCGGAATACCGTTTCAAAGAAGTGTGCTCCCGATTCAAGTCCCAAGCAGGCGAGATAGAGCGCAAGGCCGATTGCGCGGAGCATGAGATTGGCGCTCGTGGTGGTGTAGGTGACCATGTGCAGTCGAGGACCGAATGTTCCCACGAGTATTCCCATGATGATGGGGCCTCCGGCAAGTCCTATGCTTATGGGAACTCCTATGCCGGGGAAGTGGAAGGGAATCGACCCCAATGCGATGCCGAGCACGATGCCGATGAACACGGCAAAGAGGTTTGGCTCGTTGAGTACGTTTATGGTGTTGCCTATCATGGGCTCAATCTTGTCGATTGCCTTCTGCTCGCCCACTACTATTATCTTGTCGCCAAGCTGCAGGCGAAGGTCGGGGGTTGCCAGAAGCGCGAGTCCGCTTCGGTAAACGCGGCTTATGTTGACACCGTAGAGGTTACGCAGCCTTAGCGAGCCGAGAGTCTTGCCGTTTATCTGTCGGCGTGTGACGATGAAAGGCTGTGACACGAGCTGGCGGTCGACGGTGTTCCAGTCGATATCGTTTGCGTTCCAGTCGGTCTTGTCCTGTTCGCCGAATACTATATGCAGGGCCTCTACATCGTCGGGAGTGCTCACTACGAGCAGTCGGTCGCCGGCTTCAAGGCGTGACGACGATGTGGGTATCGACACCGTGCCGTTGTGCCACAGTCGCGATATTACGAAGTGACAGTTGGACAATCGTGCTATCTCCTCGATTGTCTTGCCGTAGATTCCGGGGTTTGACACCTCAAACTCGGTGATTTTAGGCTTCGGAAGCGAGCCTATGGGAGCATCGCTTATCTCATTGGGCTTGATGAAGAGCTTTCGCATTATGATGACGGCGATTATCACTCCCACAACACCGAGCGGATAGGTGACGGCACATCCAAGTGCGGGCGTGCTCGACGGGATGCCGAGCTGCGACAGAGTCTGTTGCACGGCTCCGAGCGCCGGGGTGTTGGTGGTGGCGCCGCAGAAGAGGCCCATCATGTCGGGGATGCTTACCGGCGTGACATAGGTCAGGGCTATGGCGGTTATGAGCGTGAGCAGAGCCAGCGACAGTCCGAGAACATTTAGCTTGACTCCGCCGTGGGCGAGCGAACTGAAGAATCCCGGACCCACTTGCAGGCCCAGCGCATAAACAAATATCACCAATCCGAAATTCTCGGCATATTTCAGCATCGCCGGGTCGATTGACAATCCTATGTGACCGGCAATGATTCCGATGAAGAACACGAATGTCACGCCGAGCGAGATGCCGGCTATCTTCACCTTGCCGAGTGCCATGCCTATAGCGCATATAAGCGACACTATCACGATGGCCTGCAGCGACGAGTGTTCTATCAACAGTAGGTTTATCCAATCCATTGCGTTACAGTTGGATTAACGAGTCGTAGGGGAAGTCACGAGTGGCGCGTTGGCCTATTACCGAGTCCCACAGCATGGGGCTTATGCCGTTGCCCGGACGCTTTACCGTTATGTTCTCTTCGGTGAATGTTTCACCCGCTTTTATGTCACGTGCCGCCACGATGCTTTTGCGGGCTATGGTGATGTTGGCTGCTTCCGAGGGCGACACGTGCTTCTCGGCCGAGCCTGTTGCCTGCTCGATGTTGCGGATGGCTGCCACCATCGCCTTGAGCTCCTGAGGATCGAGCGACGCCTTGTGGTCGGGGCCGGGCATTGTCTTGTCGAGGGTGAAGTGCTTCTCGATCACTTCGGCGCCCATTGCCACCGCAGCCACAGGCACTTCGATGCCCACGGTGTGGTCGCTGTAGCCCACGGCTCCGCAATGCAGGGTGCGTAACGCATCCATCGCTTTAAGGTTGACGTCACACATCGGGGTGGGGTATTGGGTGTTGCAGTGCAGCAGCGTTATGTCACGGCGCGGGATGCCACCCTTTTCAAGCACTTCCACAGCCGCCTCTATTTCGTCGAGCTCACACATGCCGGTCGACATTATCACTTTGCCTCCTTTGGCGGCTATCTTGCGCAGATAAGGCAGGTTGGTTATCTCGCCCGAGGGAATCTTCCAGTAGTCCATGTCGAGGCGGTCGAGGGTGTCGATTGACACGAGGTCAAACGGGGTGCTCATGAACCCTATCCCCTCCTTGCGGCACAGCTCGGCAAGTCCCTCGTAGTCGCTGAGCGGCAAGTGTATGGCGCGACACATCTCAAGCTGGCTCTCATCGTTGCCGGTGTTCTCTTTCTGGTATTCGGCTTTGGGTGCGATGGACGATATCACAAGTTCGGGCACGGCTGTCTGAAACTTTACGTAGTCGGCACCCGCCTCCTTGGCGGCATGCACCATGCGTTGTGCGAGTTGAAGGTTGCCGTTGTGGTTTACTCCGGCTTCGGCTATGATAATGACTTTTTTGCTCATTGGTCTTTATTTGTCGTTCGGATTGTTGTAGAATACCACTTCCTGCTGGTAGCGGCTTATTTCGGTACCGTCACGCCAGTTGTCGCATGGAGTCAGCGACATTCCCGCCCATTCCGACAGGATGAATGACGGCAGGTCGGCGCCGGCGTGAACCGAGCACACGGCTCCGCCTCCGAGTCGGGGATTGATCTCCATGAGAAGCAGCCGGTCGGTGGTGATGTCACGCAGGAATTGCAGCGTGACAGCTCCGCGTAGATGCAGGCGGTCGATGACCTTGCGTGACAGCTCCATGATGCGGTCGTCACGCAGCGTCACGGTGCGAGATACCTCTCCGCCCACCACTTCGAGCCGCTTTCGCGGTACGGTGCATATCGGTGTGCCGTGGGCGTCGATGTAGCAGTCGACGGTGTACTCCTCGCGTTGCGCTATGTACTCCTGGATGAGGTAGTCGGTGATGTTTTCGGCTATTTCATCAAACTCTTTGTCCGATGATATTATCCTTATGCCGCGTGACGCAGAGCCGAAACGCGGTTTGGCGATGAGCGGAAATGTGCGGTTGCCGTCAAATGTGGCCGGTATGGGAAGGCTGTTGCGCTCAAAGAGTGTTGCCGAAGCCGCTTTGTCAAATAAAGTTTTCATCGTTTCGGCATCGCCCGAAGGGGTCCATGCGTCACCGTAGGTGCTGCAATATAGCGATGCAGGCTCGATTGCTCCGTCGACAAAGGGGATTATGATGTCGATCGAATGGGCCGTCACGGTGTCGTGCAGGTGCTTTAGCAGATTAGGGTCGCGCCAGCGCAGCCCGATTATGATTTCGGCGATGACGCTCACCGGCACATGACTCTCAAGCTCGTAGCTGAACAGGTAGACTTCAAGCCCCAGGCGACGGCCGGCGTCGATAAACATGCGTCCTATCGACACCCGCTTTGCTCCTCCGAGAAACAGTATGTTGACGCGACGGCTCATCGGTTGTAAACGTTGTATTTATACTTGGCGAGATTGTCGGGATTTCTGAACCAGTCGACAGTGGCGCGCAATCCCTCTTCAAGGCTCCACTCGGGTCGCCAGTCGGAGAGCGTTTCAATCTTGGTGTTGTCGCCGCACAGGCGGAACACCTCGCTCTTGGACGGACGGATGCGCTCGGGATCGACCACCCAGTTTATGTCGGCATCCATTATTTCGGCAATCTTCATCAATGTCTGCTTCATGGTCACTTCGGTGCCGGTGGCTATGTTTATCTCTTCGCCCTCGACACCTTCGGCGCGTGCTATTGCGAGAAATCCCCGGCAAGTGTCCTTGACAAAGTTGAAGTCGCGGGTGGGCGACAGGTCACCCACCTTTATTTCACGCACTCCGTTGGCTATCTGGGTGATTATTGTAGGTATTATGGCACGTGCGCTTTGGCGGGGTCCGTAGGTGTTGAACGGGCGGGCAATCGTCACCGGCAGGTTGAAGGCGTTGTAGAAGCTTTTGGCTATGGCGTCGGCTCCTATCTTGGTGGCCGAGTAGGGCGACTGCGGCTGGCGAGGATGATTCTCATCGATGGGCACGTAACGTGCCGTGCCGTAGACTTCGCTGGTGGATGTGACGATGAGTCGGCGCACATTGTGGTCGAGCGCCGCCTGACACATGTTGAGTGTGCCCTTTATGTTGGTGTCGACATAGCTTTCGGGGGCGACATAGCTGTAGGGGATGGCTATCAGCGCAGCGAGATGAAACACCGTGTCGCATCCCTGCGTTATGTGACGGCAGAATGCAGCGTCACGCACATCACCGCTCACCACTTCAAGGCGCGGATGATTTATGTCATCGAGCCAGCCCCAGTAATTGAATGAGTTGTAGACGCTTAGCGCCCTCACTTCGTAGCCCTCTTCAAGCAGAAGTTCGGTGAGGTGCGAGCCTATGAATCCGTCGGCTCCTGTCACGAGTACTTTCTTGTTGCCTTCGTTTGCCATGTTACCATTTGTTTAGGAAGTAAATATATAGAGTGCCGTCATCGGCCGTATATTGCAGTCGCATGTCGTCGACTTCGAGTTTCAGCACCTTCAGTTCGGTTATGCCGCGCGTTATGTGGGTTTCGGGCCAGGGGGTGTACATGTCTTTACCGTCGGGATGACTGTCGTCGGTGTGGGTGAAGTCGAGCTGCAGCGTGTTGTCGCCGAGCTCCTTCCATGTTCCCCAGCGCTCTTCGTGTTCGTTATACGGGAGAATCTTGCGCATGCAGAATACCGACGACTGAAACTGCCAGAAGATGTCGCCTTGATACTTTTCATCGATCAGCCCGTCGATGGTGATGCGCTCAAGTTTCCAGCTTCCAAACCACGTGCCTATGTCGCCGTCGTTGCGGGTGCAGCCGGCAATGACGGGAAGCAGAATCGCTATCAGTAATGTGATTATCGTTCGTTTCATCGTCGGCCTCCTATGTTGAATGAACCTTTATAGGATATTGTCACCAGGATGCCGAAGTTGTTGCCGTACATGTTGCCGTGGTCCCATGCCAGTTGGCATTTCAGGTCCATTTCAGGCGTGTTCTGCATCTTGTATATGCCCTCCAGCATTATTGAAGTGTCGCGCACTTTGTGAAGTCGCGGCAGGTAGGAGTCGCCGCGTCCCGTGCGATGTGAAATCATCATGCGGTAGTCGACCTCCGACGATATGTTGCCTCTCAGTGCCGCATGAAAGCCGCGCACGCGGGTGTCGGCATAACGCATGTATCCGTCGAGGTTATAGAGCGGCGACGGAATGAACGGAGTGCCCTGCGACATTCCGTAACAGGCATATCCGTTGTAGAAGTAGTTGTTATAGTAAGAGTCAGAGCCCGTGGCCTCGTCGGTTATGGTGGTTCCGGGATGGTCGCCGGTCGACCAGTGCAGCGGCCCCGATTGGTTGGTGAAATCGAGGTACTCGAATACCGCTCCGGTTATGAAGCCGGGCTTTGAGGCGCGGAACTCCAGGCCCCACAGTCCGTCAAATCCGTTCATCTTGCCTATTCCCGAGCCGTCCTCCCACGGCGATTGCAGGTAGGCTCTCACCTCATTGCCGTTGCACAGCCGGTAACGCAGGGTTATGTCCCAGCTCCCGAGGTGGTTGCCACGGTAGAAGTATTCGCCGTGACGGGGTATTATCATCTGGTAGAAGTCACGCAGCTTCAGCGGCGCTTTCACTTCCGACATAATCTCGCCGTTGCGGTAGGTGACGCATGTTCCGGCAAATTGGGCCGCCGCCTGCATTCCGAATGTCGCCGAAAACGGTTGCGACGGATTGGTGCGCAGATATAGACGCTTGTAGTTGTTCCAGCGTCCCGAGGTTATGAACGAGTTGTAGTGGTTGAAGTGGTCGCGCAGCCAGTTGTTGTCGTGAGGTTTGCCGTAGAACAGCACGGCGTCGATCTGCAGCCAGCCGTTGGTCAAGGGTATATTTTGGAAATCGATGAATCCTATCCTGATTCCCGGCATGGGGCGGGAGTTGGCGCTCCACGTTATGTCGCCGCTCGACAGGTTGTCGTCGAGCATTGCCGACCCTGTTTCTTTCATCCCGGCAGTCATGAACAGGCCGCGGAACTTCACTTCGGCATATAGTTGCTGTAGCCATATCGGTGCCGGGCCTTGGCCTCGTGTCACCCACTTGCCGTCGATAAATGCGTCGTAGTTGGTTTTCGACGAGTAGCCTCCTATCACATCGGCTCCGAAGCCGTAGCTAAAGCGGCTGTCGCGTGACATGGAGTGGCTTAATGACGCTCTAAGTAGCGTGGAGTAGGGCTGGGTTACCGTTCCGTAGACATTGGATGCCATGTAGTAGGGTGCAAAGTCACCGGTGCCGAGATTCTCGATTATCTCGCCACGGTAGTCGATTGTCACCTCAGGGTGCATTGTAAAGGTCGACATGACGGCTATCAATGATGCCGCCGCGCATTTCAGGCTTAGTCGCATGGCATTGACTCGGGGGCATGATAGGTGTCGATGTGACGGCCTTTTTTTTCCTCGAAGATTTCCGATACAGCAAAGAATATTCCGCTTTCTTCGACATTGCCAAACTCGTCGTTGATGGCCGTGCCAAACATTCGCATCGAGGGCGACAGACTCATGTAGGCGTTTACGAGCGGCGGTATATTGTAGCCGTGTTCGCGTATGGCCTTGTTGAGTATCTTGTAGTCATCCTTGAATGTGGTGCCTGTGAAGAGCCGGTCCATTGCTTCGGTGTCGGTGTGGGTGTCGAGCGGCGTGATCGGTGTCACGAGCGAATCGTTGTCAGGAAAGTGCTTTGACAGGAAATAGAGTATCATGTTGCGGCACTCGGCGTTGTAGCTCGGATACATCGTCACCTTGCCGAACAGATATTTTACCTTGGGATATATGACGGTTAGGGCACCCAGTCCGTCCCATAGATTGTCGAGGGCGTAGAGTGCGTTGACTCCTGCGCGTGTCGACTGGTATTCGAGCCTTACAAATGAGCGTCCCAGCTCAAGCGTGTAGGGAAGAAATTCGTCGAGGAAACGCTGTGAGAAGTTAAACATGTGGCTTGTGGCCAGCCTTGGGCGTCCGTCGGGCTGTATGCGTATGTCGTCGCCGGTAATGAATCGGTAGCCGCCGATGATTTCACGCTCGCGGGGGTCCCACACTATGAGCTGCCGGCATGGCGGAGTCATTGTGTCAAACTCGTCGATGTCACACTCCTTGCCTGTTCCGCCGCCTGCGGCACGGAACGCTATTTCACGCAAGCGACCTATTTCGCGCATTACGTTGGGTGAGTTGTGGGCGTCAACGATGTAGACGTTGTTGCCTCCTTTATTGGCGGTACGTAGAAACTTGTCGGGCGTAAGCTCCGCTTCAAGTACCTCGACGGGTATCGGCTCAATAATCTTCTGGTCCATTTATGCGGTTATGCTATTATTGGATTTTAGATTTTAAATCATAAACTATGCGCTTCATCGCCTTGGCTTCGATAGCGGCGTTGCGCCCTCCCTTGAATCGATTGTAGGGAATGGGCTTGCCGGCCACTATTGTAAAGCGGGCGTGACGGCTTCGGAATATTTCGCGCGGCAGATATATCATTTCGATATTGAACTTGAGGCCGACACGAGTCCGAAGTTTTGCAAAATTATAAAAAAACGGCGAATTTTTGCCATCAAAGTACACCGGAATTATGTCGCGATGGTATTGGACGGCTTTATTTATGAACATTTTCTGCCATTTGAGGTCACGTATGCCTTCGTCGCGTTTGCGTGACACAAGTCCTGCCGGGAAAATGATTATTGGATCGTTGCCGGCAAACACCTCCTCGATGTTGCTCGATGATTTACGGCTCTGCTTGCCGTGCTTGTTGATGGGCAGAAACACGTTGTCGAGCGGCTTGACGGCCATAAGCAGGTCATTGACAATGAATTTCACCCCGGGGCCGTAGATCTTGCTCACCCAGTCGATGAGGGTTATGCCGTCGAGTGCGCCGAGCGGATGATTGGACACGATTACGACACGGCGGTTGTCGGGCAGGTTGTCGCCTCCTATTACATTATACTTTATGTCAAGGTCGTCGAGTACCGCGTGGCAGAATTCGGCTCCCCGCTTCCCGCTTGTGCGCTCGAGTATTCCGTTTAGCTCGTCCTGGCAGATGGTGTGTTCAAGCCATTTCACCATAAATCCGGGAATGAACTTGGCATATTTTGACGCGCGGCTGTTAAGCGTAGCCGATATGTCCACTCTCAAATTGTCATTTTTTGCCATATACTTTCTTGGATTTACGATGCAAAATTAATCAATTATTTAAATTTAAACGTTTGTAGAGGTGATTTGACGATGTAAATTGTTACTTTTGTAGATTAAAAGTGTGTAGCGACATGGAGGAAGCGCTTAATCTATCATTGCAACAGAAACTGCAGCAGAAGCTTTCTCCGCTTCAGGTGCGTTTTGTCAGGATGCTTGAAATGAACGGACCCGAGGTGGAGGATGAGGTTAAGCACGCCCTCGACGACAACCCGGCGCTTGAGGTGGCCGAGGAGTCGGAGCACGAGGAAAGCGACTTCAATGAGTCGGCCGAGGACATGCAGCTCGCCGACTACGGCTCGGAGGACGAGATTCCTTCCTATCGCCTTGAAGCACGCAACCACAGTGCATCCGACACCTATTACGAGCCGGTGGCTGTCGACTCGTCGTCGACACTGCTTGAAACCCTGATGTCGCAGCTTGCCGAGCATGATCTTGACGACACGCAGCTCACCGTGGCTCAGTATGTCATAGGCAATCTTGACGACAACGGCTATCTGCGGCGTGATGTGGGGTCGATAAGCTACGACATAGAGGCCCAGACGGGGCGTCATGTCACCACCCGTCAGGTCAGGGAGATGCTCGACCTTGTGCGCACTCTCGACCCGGCCGGAGTCGGGGCTGTCGACTTGCGCGACTGCCTGCTGATTCAGCTGAAACGCAAGGATGATTCGGTGGCGGTGAGGACCGCACGCGAGATTGTGGCTCACTATTTCGACCTCTTCTCTAAGAAGCATTACGACAGGTTGTGTGCCGCGCTCGACATAACGCAGGAAAACCTGCGTGACGCAATGGCGGTGATACGCTCGTTGAATCCCAAGCCGGGAAGCTTCATAGGCGGTGACCCTGCCGAGGAGCGTACGCGTCACATCGTGCCCGACTTTGCTGTGGATGTCGAGGGCCGCGACATAACGCTGTCGCTGCTCAACAACATCCCCGAGCTGCAAATCGAGGAAACATTCCGTGAGGACGATGTGGAGCGTCCTGATGCCACTTCTCGTGAACGCGAGGCCTCGCTGTTTATAAAGCAGAAGCGCGACGAGGCAACGGAGTTCATCAAGATACTCAGGATGCGTCAGGAAACCTTGTTCAATGTCATGCACGCCATTGTCAAGATACAGCGTGACTTTTTCCTGAACGGTGACGATGAAACTCTCATACGCCCCATGATATTAAAGGATGTCGCCTCGATTACAGGCTACGACCTTTCGGTGATATCGCGTGCCACTGCCGCGAAGTATGTAGCCACAGCCCGCGGAGTCTACCCGTTGAAGATGTTTTTCAACGAGCGTCCCAAGGACGACGAGGACACTTCGACTCATGAGATACTGGCGGCCCTGAAGGCGGTGATCGACAAGGAGGACAAGCGTCATCCGCTGAGCGACGAGGCTATAACATCGATGCTTGTTGAAAAAGGATATGATATAGCCAGGCGCACGGTGGCAAAATATCGCGAAAAACTCGGGCTTCCGGTGGCGCGATTGCGTAGAGAACTCTAAACAATTAAAACTAAGAGGCGTTAAACATTAATAAAGAATATTGTTTATGAACAAGATAGCACATATTTTCTCTTGGATACTGAGTCCGGTGCTTATTCCCACTTATGCGGTGTTTGTGGCATTGTGGGTGACTCTGCTGAGTTTCCTGCCCGTTGATGCCAGGTGGGGTGTGGTGGCGATGACATGGGTGATAACCTGTGCCATACCCGTGGTGGCCATACTGCTGCTCTACAAGTTCAAGGTGATTTCGGCTCCCGGACTTAACCAGCAGAGAGAGCGTTACATACCCTATGTGGTGACTGCGCTTTGCTATCTGGGATGCGGATTGTACATGTATCGCGCCCATGCGCCCATGTGGCTTGTAATGTTCATGGTGGGCGGTGCCGCCGCCGCGTTTGTGTCATGCTTCATAAACATCTGGTGGAAAATCAGTGCCCACGGAGCCGCCATGGGCGGATTGCTTGCATTGATGTTCCGCATCCTTGTCGACGGATTGAACGTAATCGACATCTGGCCTCTTATTTCGATTACCATACTGCTCACCGGCATTTTGGGCTCGGCGAGAATAGTGCTCAACTGTCACACCTTCTGGCAGGTGATCGCAGGAGTCGCCAACGGCTTCTTCTGGGTGTTCCTGCTCACATGAAAATGAATGTAATTCATCACTTGACAATAAAAAATTATGAAACCAATCGTTAGCATCATCATGGGTAGCACTTCCGACATGCCTGTAATGGGCAAGGCCGCACAGCTGCTTGATGATTTTGAGATTCCGTTTGAAATAAACGCATTGTCGGCTCACCGCACGCCTGCCGAAGTCGAGCGATTTGCAACCGAGGCTGCGTCACGCGGGCTGAAGGTGATTATCGCCGCCGCCGGAATGGCCGCTGCTCTTCCGGGCGTGATTGCCGCCAACACTACGTTGCCCGTAATAGGCGTGCCCATCGCATCGACGCTCGACGGCATCGACGCTCTGCTCTCAATCGTACAGATGCCTCCGGGCATTCCCGTTGCCACAGTAGGCATAAACGGCGGATACAATGCAGCACTGCTTGCAGTGGAGATGCTTGCATTGAGCGACGAGCGCATCGCAGCACGCTTTGCCGAGTTCAAGAAGGGCCTTGCCAACAAAATCGTGAAGGCCAATGCCGAGCTCGCCGAAATCAAGTATAAATTCAAAACCAACTAACCACAACTTAACACCCATTCCTGTGTTTCGCTTCAATTATATGCGCCGCCGGTCAAGGGCGGTCAATGTAGGCGGTGTGCCGTTAGGTGGCGACAACCCCATACGCCTGCAGTCGATGACCAACACATCGACCGTCGACACCGAGGCTTCGGTTGCGCAGTGCCGCCGAATCGCCGATGCCGGAGCCGATTACGTGAGGCTTACGGCCCAGGGAGTGCGCGAGGCCGAGAATATCGGCGTGATACGCTCGGCTCTTCGTGAGCAGGGTTGCAACGTGCCTCTTGTCGCCGACATTCACTTCAATCCCAAGGCTGCCTTTGCCGCCGCCGAAGTGACCGACAAGGTGCGCATTAATCCCGGTAACTTCGTGGATCCGGGCCGCACATTCCGCAAGCTCAGCTACACCGATGAGGAGTATGCTGCCGAGATTGAAAAAATCGACCGTGCCGTCACTCCGTTCTTTGAACTTTGCAAGGCTCACGGCACCGCAGTGAGAATCGGTGTAAACCACGGCTCGCTCAGCGACCGCATAATGAGCCGTTACGGCGACACTCCGGCCGGCATGGTGGAGAGCGCGATGGAGTTCCTGCGCATAGCCGTGAAGCGTGATTTCCTCGACATAGTAATCTCAATCAAGGCAAGCAACGTGGGGGTGATGGTGGAAACCGTGCGCCGTCTTGTAAAGGCCATGGATGCCGAGGGCATGGATTTCCCGCTTCATCTCGGAGTCACCGAAGCAGGCGACGGCGAGGACGGCAGGGTAAAGAGCGCCGTAGGTATAGGCACTCTGCTTGCCGACGGAATAGGTGATACGATACGTGTATCGCTCAGTGAGGACCCCGAAAACGAGGTGCCTGTGGCCGCCGCTCTCGTGGAGTATATATGTCGGCGCGAAGGTTCTCCCGAGATAGACGGAGTTCCGGCCGACGGATATGACCGCATTGCGCCGCAACGCCGCGAGAGTGTCGAGATTGACGGCGTAGGCGGCAACCGCCCACCCGTAGTGATAGCCAAGGTTGAGCGTGAGCTTGACGACTATCTGTTGATTGATGCTTCGCGGCCTGTCGACGACTATGTGGAGTTGCTCGCTGCCAATCCCGACAAGGTGGTGGTGATTACATCGTCACACATTAACGTTACCGGCTCGATAGAGGCTATGGCCCATGCCATGACCCGCAAGGGATTCCGCAATCCTGTAATCCCGATGATTGATTACGGAAATGCCGGTTATGAGGATGTGGCTTTGATGGCTGCCGCCGATTTCGGGGCATTGTTGCTCAACGGATTGCGTGACGGCATGTGGCTTAAGGCTGCAAGCCTTGATGATGACGCTGTAATGCGCCTGTCGCTCGGCATATTGCAGGCTACGCGATTGCGCATAAGCCGCACCGAGTACATCGCCTGTCCCGGATGCGGACGCACGCTATTTGACCTGCAGTCGACATTGAAGTCTGTGCGTGAGGCTACATCACATCTTAAAGGATTGAAAATAGGCGTGATGGGCTGTATAGTGAACGGCCCGGGCGAAATGGCCGATGCCGATTACGGATATGTAGGTGCCGCAGCAGGTCACATAAGCCTCTACAAAGGCAAGGAGTGTGTCGAGAAGAACATTCCTCAGGCCGAGGCGATTCCTCATCTCATTGCTCTCATCAAGGAGTGTGGCGACTGGGTCGACCCTTGATCGGCGTTTAAAACTTATAACAAAAGGGGAGAAGCTTCACATGAAAAAAAGCTTCTCCCCTTTGTTATTGTCGCAGCGGTCAACGGTAGGACGATATAAGCTCACGGTAGTTGTTCATGATGCGGTAGTAGGCGTTTAATCCTACTAAAACTCCTATAATCAATCCGCACAAGCATCCGGCAAGCATGTATTTGTCGTTTATGTTGTGAATTATCAGCATTGTCAATAGTGGAATGGCAATGATAATCAGTATCACCTGGAAAATATGGTGACGCTTGCGATAGAATCGAGCCTGTTCGGCAATGGTTTCAACTCCCATTGTGTTGAAGTCGAGCCGTTTCAATGATTTCCACAGGTAGAGGTCCATAAGTCCTGCAATTGCAAAAAACACCATGAAATAACATGCAATTGTAGGGCCTATAAAGCGGTTTTCAATCCACATTAACGACAGGAGCACCATTAACGGCGCGATTATGGAGAATCGTTGATAGGTCGATACGAGCCGATCTTGGGCTGTTTTCAGTTTTGAAAGACGCATCCGGTCGATTTGCCATGAATTGGCATCCTCAAGAACTTCAATACGCTTGTTTAGGTCGTTCCATTGTTGTTTCATTTCTTCGGGATCCATATTGTGAATATTTAATAATTATTCATTGGAATATTTTACCAGTTTCTCCTTGATGCGATGCAATCGCGAGGCCACGGTGTTGCGCGGAATACCCATGATGTCGGCTATGTCGTCATATTTGCGGTCGCTAAGCCACAGCAGTATAAGAGCCTTTTCCACTCGGTCGAGGCGGTTGATAAGATTATACATCTCGCGCAGTCGGTCGGGCTTTTCGATGCCTGAATCGTAAATTTCAGGAATGGAGTCGATGGAGGTGTATTCGCTCTGATGCCTCTTGTGTTTGCGGAAGTAGCTCACGCAACTGTTGAGGCTCACACGATAAATCCATGTCGACGGCGACGACTCGCCACGATAGCGGTCAAATCCGCGCCAAAGGTTAATCATAACCTCCTGCCTCAGGTCGTTGAGATCGTCGGAGTCCACGGCGTAGAAATAGCATACTTTGGTTATCGTAGGCCCGTACTCCTTTATCAGTCGGATGAATGATTGTTCTTTGGCGTCGTTGTTTTGCATCGTTGATAGGGTTGTTTATCCCGTTAGACGCATTGTTTTCTATATAGTTCCAGAAAAGTAAAAATTTTTTATGCGGGGAGGGGGTGCTGCATGATGAAGGTGAATATGCGGCCGGAGTTGATGCCGAGCACGCGTGCCGAGAAGAGTTGCGATGGATTGCAGCGTGTGCAGCTCGGTGGCATTGTTATGTTGTTCTCTTTTATGCCGGCTTCTATAAGTGACTGTCGCAGATAGGCGGCGAGGTCAACATGTGGCTTGTCGGTAGCGAGGTTGCGTGTTACGCAGCTTGCGGGGAATTGCGATGCCACTTCATCGCCCACCTCGAAGCATCGGCTGCATATACACGGCCCCATTGCGACTTGGATGCATGAAATGTCGGCGCCCTTGGCGAGCATTTGCGATAGCGTTACGTTGGCGATGCCTCCTATGGCTCCGCGCCATCCGGCATGAGCCGCCGCTATTATGCGGTTTACAGGGTCGGCCATAAGCACAGGCACGCAATCGGCTGTGGAGATGCCTATTGCCGTGTTGTCAAGCGATGTGACAAGTGCGTCCACGCCCTGGAGCGTGTCGTTGTCGACGGGCAGGCGGTCGATGGTTACGCAGTTGACCGAGTGGGTCTGTCGCGGGACGATGAGCCGTTCCGGCTCTATGCCAACGGCATTGCATAAAGCATGGCGACAGGAGGCAGTGTGAGCCTCGCTGTCGCCTGTGTAGTGACATATATTGAAGTGAGAGTATGCGTCGTCGGTGTCGGCGTTGTCGCCACGTGAGGTGTACCACGCCTTTACGCCGTCACACAACTCTATCGTGTTAAGCCAATCAGGGTTGGGGCTCTTCGCTGTCATAGTCCTCCCAGTTGTCCTCCCATTCGTCGTCCCACTCTTCGTCATCGAGCATATCCTCGTCGGGTTCGGGAGCCGGCGCGTTTTCGAATATGAATTCGTCCTCTTCGCGCACACGGTGATGGCCGTCGAGGCGTCGATGGGTTATGGTCATGGGCTCGGCGCGGTTGGCTTCGTCGGTTATGGCGCGCCACAGGATGTCCTTCAGTGCCGTGAGTCCCATACCCGACACCGCCGAGATGAACACATGGGGCAGGTCGTCGGGCAGCTCCTTCTCGATTTCGGCCATAAGCTCTTCATCGAGCAGGTCGCTCTTGCTAATGGCGAGCACACGCTGCTTGTCCATCAGTTCGGGATTGAAGCGGGCAAGTTCGTTGAGCAGAATCTCATACTCGTTGCGGATGTCGTTGGCATCGGCCGGAACCATGAACAGCAGCACTGCGTTACGCTCGATGTGACGCAGGAATCGGAGTCCGAGGCCCTTGCCTTCGCTCGCACCCTCGATTATACCGGGGATGTCGGCCATTACAAACGAGCGGTTGTCGCGGTAGCTCACTATGCCCAGCTGCGGCTCCATTGTGGTGAAGGGATAGTCGGCAATCTTGGGGCGTGCCGCCGAGATGGCTGAAAGCAGTGTCGATTTTCCAGCGTTGGGGAATCCTACAAGACCCACATCGGCGAGCAGCTTCAATTCGAGTATTACCGATTTCTCGATTGCGGGTTCGCCGGGTTGTGCGTAACGCGGAGTTCGGTTGGTCGAGCTTTTGAAGTGCCAGTTTCCGAGTCCTCCGCGACCGCCGCGCAGAAGCTTTATCTCCTCGCCGTCCTGAGTCACTTCACACAGGAAGTCGCCGGTTTCGGAGTCAAACACCACTGTGCCGCAAGGTACTTCGATTATCTTGTCCTCGCCGTCCTTGCCCGAACTGCGGTTGCCGGTTCCGCTCTGTCCGTTGCCTGCAAACACGTGACGCTGATACTTCAACGGCAGGAGTGTCCACATGTTTTTATTGCCGCGCAGGATTATGTGGCCTCCGCGACCTCCGTCGCCACCGTCGGGACCGCCTTTGGGAATGTACTTGGCGCGGTAGAAGTGACGCGATCCGGCACCGCCTTTGCCTGAACGGCACAGGATTTTTACATAGTCTATGAAATTGCTGTCAGCCATAAATGCTTGAGTTTTGTCGATAAAAATGAAACGTTTTATTTCCCGATAGGGTTCAGTGGGTGAGGTCGTGGTGATGACGCATAAGTTCCTGAGCCTGTTTGAAGTCCGACGGTGAACCGATGTCCATCCACAATCCGCTTATGGGGAAGAAGCTCACCCGTCGGCCGTCGGCTATGGCGCGTTCGATCAGTTCGGGTGTGTCGATGCGCTCTCCCGGCTTCAAGGTGTTGAGCAGGCTGTTGTTGATGAGGTATATTCCCGCATTGGCCTGATAGGTATAGGTGGGCTTCTCCTCGATTGAGTTGACATGACTGCCGTCGGTCATCAGTATGGCGTAGGGCACCGACACCATATAGGGCACCGATGCAACCGTTATGTCGGCCTTATCCTCGATGTGCTTCAGATACATGTCCTCATAGGAAATCGTGGTGAGGAGGTCGGAGTTCATCACCAGTGTCACTCCGTTGTCGTCACGCTCGACGAGCGACACGGCACCGAGCGTACCCAACGGGGCTGTTTCGCGCAGACATTTCACGTTCACGCCGTAACGGGGCTCGCTGAAGTGCTCGTGAATCATCTCGGCCAGATAGTTGGTGGTGACCGTTATGTCGGTTATGCCGTGAGCCGCGAGCGACTCGACATTGTAGTCGATGATAGGGCGCGACCCTATCTTGAGCAGGGGCTTGGGCGTAGTGAGCGTAAGCGGGCGCAGGCGTTCGCCACGGCCTCCGGCCATGAGTATCGCCGAAACGGGCAACACCGACCGGCAGCGCGTCAGGTCGATTATGCGCTGTATGCATCCATTGTCGTCGAGCACCGGCAGCAGCGATATTCCAAGCTGACGGCAACGGCGCAGCTCGGCGACATTGCTTTCGCCCGAATGCAGGTATCGGAAATTGCGGTGCATGACGCTGCGCACCTTGTCGAGCAGTCCCGAGCCTTGAAGCAGGCATCGGCGAATGTCACCGTCGGTGAGTGTGCCGGTCATGCGGCCATCGGCGTCGACGGCGAGGAGTGTCATTACTTCGCCCGACAGCTTGTTGAGAGCGTCGAGAGCGTCAAGTATCGTTATGCCGTCGCTTATTATGTGGGGATCGTCGTAGCTCATTTTGTGTTGTTGTTTATCATTGATTCGGCAATAAGCCAGTCGGTAGGAGTGTCGAGGTCGATGCTTCGCTCGCGTGGCATGACAAATGGCAACCGCTTCGGCATCATGCCGAGCGGATAGCGGCGAAGGCTATCGGGATTGATTACGTAGACAGCGCCGTTCTGCTCCCACGCCTTGGGAACATCCTGACGGCGGGTGTAGAGGCCGTCGCCCTTTGACACGTGGAGGCATCCGTCGTCGCCCGTTTCAAAGCAGTTGTAGTAGGGGTTGCACGACGCTTCCATAACCGAGAGCACCATGTCGACATCGGGCGAGTATAACTCAAGGCAGCCTTTTACATCGTCGACTGTGCGGAACGGCGATGTGGGCTGGAGCAACACCACTTTGTTGAATGGGCGGTGAAGCGTGTCGCGCCAGTAGTCCATGATGTCGATGATGACCTCGCGCGACCCTGCAGTGTCGGTAGCAAGCTCGGCCGGGCGCATATAGGGTACTTCAAGTCCGGCCCCGCGCACTACATCGGCTATGGCCGGGTCGTCGGTCGACACGGCGATGAGGCTGTCGGGGGCAAGCTGTCGGGCTATTTCCACCGAGTATAGTATCAGCGGTTTCCCTCCGAGCGGCTTGATGTTTTTGTGGGGAATGCCCTTGCTGCCGCCTCGGGCCGTTATTACATAGAGTGTTGATTGGTCGGTCATACTGTGGTGTCAATGGTGAATGTCGTGAAACTTCTTGCCTGATAGCTCCGACAACGGGGTGTTGGTTATCGCGTCGACTATCAGTCGCAATGTATCGGGCTTTGCGTAGGGATTTTCGGTGACGGCGGCCTCGTTGCGCCCTACCTCGCTGAGCGAATATGCGATTCCGCGTGCTATGTCGTCGGGCGTGCAGCTGCAGTGACGCACCGACGAGGCGGCGAGCCGTCCGCGCTGGCGTATGCCTATGTCGACTGTGGGGATGTGCATCGAAGGCACCTCCACGATGCCGCTCGACGAGTTGCCCACAACCGCACCAGCATAGTGCAGTGCCGAGAGGTAACGCCGTTTGCCAAGTGAAGGCACCACCTTGACGCGATGCTGCCGGGTGGCTGCGTAACGCTCGATCATGTCGATTATCACCTGTCCGGCGGTGTCGCTGTTGGGGTAGGTGATTATGACATTGTTGTGGGGGAAGCGGTCGAGAGCTTCAAGAAGCGCGGCGCATTGTTGATTTACGGGCGTGGGGTCGAGCGTTGCCGGATGATAGGTCACGAGCAGCGTGTTGCGGTCGACGGTCATGCCTATCGACTCTTCAAGCTCCTCGCGTGACATGACAGGCTCATGAACGATGTTGTACACGCCTATCGCGCCTGTGTTTATGACTCGTTGCGGCTCTTCGCCCATCTGGATTACACGATTGCGGTTTTCCTCGGTGGCCGTCAGGTGTAGTGATGCCATCTTTGTTATGGCGTGGCGTATGCTGTCGTCGTAGGCTCCTTCCGATATTTCGCCTCCGGCAATGTGTATGATCGGTATTCGGAAAATCAATGCCGCCGAAGCCACGGTAAGCATCTCGTAACGGTCGCCGAGCACTACAAGCAGGTCGGGCGACAGTCGGCTCAGGGCATCGGCTGTTCCGGCCATGCACCGGCTCATGGAACGCACGGTGGCCGCCGCGCTGTCATCGTCGTTGTCGTTGAGCATGGGCACTTCGGCATCGACTGTAAATCCGTCGGCGATGATTTCGTCGACGGTGTGTCCGTAACGGTCGCTGAGGTGCATGTTGGTCACGAGCAGCTGCAGCTCGATGTCGTCGCGCGACGCGAGCTCGCGGGCAATGCCGCTCAACAGTCCCCATTCGGCACGGGTTCCGGTTGCAATGCACACTTTTCGCTTCATAGGCAGTCGATTTGTGTAGCCGTGACGGGCGCTCCGATGAAGAGCGATGCCAGTTCGGCAAATTTGTCGGGGCTCTCGGTCGTGCGGTAGCTGCATGTGCCGCCTTTGCTGCACTTCGCCTCCATCTCGGGATGACGCTGCAGGTAGGCTACGAGGCTTTCGGCAACAATCTCGCCTTGCGGAAGCACACGTGCGCTTTCGGGCACATAACGGCGTATCTTGTCGTAGAGCAGCGGATAGTGGGTGCAACCGAGTATGATAGTGTCGATGGCCGGTTCTTTGGCCATAAGCCGGTCGACCTCCTGCTTGACGAAGTAGTCGGCGCCGGGCGACGAGGCTTCGCGGTTTTCAACGAGCGGCACCCACATGGGACATGCCTGGGTGTAGGTGTGAAACGTGGGATGCAGCTTGGCTATCTCGAGCTCGTAGCTGCCGCTGCGTATTGTGCCGGGCGTGCCCACGATGCCTATGTTGCCGTTGCGCGATATTTCGCCCACCTTTTCGACGGTGGGGCGTATGACACCGAGCACGCGGCGGTCGGGGTCGATGAGCGGCAGATCGTTCTGCTGAATCGTGCGAAGCGCCTTGGCCGATGCGGTGTTGCAGGCGAGAATCACCAGATGACATCCTTGGTCGAAGAGGTAGCGCACGGCTTCGAGTGTGAAGCGGTACACGATGTCAAACGAGCGCGTGCCGTAGGGCGCACGCGCGTTGTCGCCGAGATATATGTAGTCATACTGCGGCAGCAGCTCCCTTATCTGGTTCAGTATAGTGAGTCCGCCGTAGCCTGAATCGAAGACTCCTATAGGCCCGGGTACACTGTGTTGGTTGTTGGCGGTTGATTTATCCATTCGGCATTTCGTTACGTGAAATCGCGCGAAGTCGGTTGCTCGATTTGCAGGTGGGATTATTGAAAAATAGGCCGCACCGGTTAAGGGAGCGGCCTATTGTGCTTTTAGGTCGATGAAAGTCGGACTATCAGATACCGAGCTTTGTGCGCACCATTGAAGTTACATCGGTAACATCGGTGCCTACATAGAGGGGAACGTTGCTCTCGAAGATGAATGTGAGGTTGTTCTCCTTACCTACTGCCTGGATGGCGCTCTGAATCTTCTCCTGGATGGGAGCCATCAGGGCTGCCTGCTGACGCTGAAGGTCCTGCATGGCGGTAGAGTGGAACTGCTGCATCTTCTGCTCCTGCTGCTGGATGTCCTGCATGCGGCGCTCCTTGATTGATTCGGGAGTGTTGGCATCGAGAGCCTGGAAGTCGGCAAAGTCTTTTTCAATCTTTTCCTGAAGCTTCTTGAGCTCTTCTTCATACTTCTGGGTTGAAGCCTGAACCTGCTCCTGTGCGGCTTTGAGTTCGGGCATTGCCTCAGCGATGGTCTGGGTGTTTACGACACCGAATTTGGGAGCCTGCGCAAAGGCAAACATAGGAATCGCTACAAGGAGAGCGAGTAAAATTTTCTTCATATCGGTTTTAGAATTGTTAAAATTTTCCGGTTAAGTTAATTTGTCGTTGCAAAGATAATAAACTATATTGATTTATGCCAATGGACGCAAGCAAAAATGCTTAGTTGCCTATGCCCAGCTTGGCAAGAACCTCGTTGCTCACATCGATGCGCGGTGACGCAAAGATTATGTTGGCCGACGATGCACGGTCGAAGATGCACATGTAGCCGCGTTCCTCGCTCACTTTTTTCACTGCATTGTAGATTTCGTCCTGAATGGGAGCGATAAGCGACTGGCGCTTCTTGAACAGTTCGCCTTCGGGACCGAAATATTTGTAGCGCAGCTCGGTGGCCTCTTTCTCCTTGGCCACGATCTGAGCCTCTTTCTGCGACTTCTGCTCATCGGTCATGAACACCATGTCGTTCTGGAAGCTCTTGTACATGTTCTGGGCTTCGGTAGCTTTGGCCTCGACCTCTTTCTGCCAGCGTTGCGACAGTTGGTCGAGCTGTTGGTTGGCTATTTCATAAGCCGGTATGTTCTTTAGGATATACTCCATGTCAATGAGCGCAAACTTCTGTGCCGATGCGCCAAATACGCAAGCCATTATTGCGATGAGCGCGATTGTCAATTTTTTCATGTTGTGATTCAATTAAATGGGTTTATGATAATATGACGCTTGGGCGCGAATTTGGTTTATCCTTTTTAAGAATTTTTAGAACTCCTGACCGAGAATGAAGTGGAATTGGCTTCCTCCCTTGCGGCCGAATACTGTGTCGAAACCGTAGGCCCAGTCGATACCCATCATACCCACCATAGGCAGATAGATACGCACACCGGCACCGGCACTGCGCTTGAGGTCGAAGGGCGAGAAGCTCTTGACATCGGTCCATGCGTTACCGGCTTCGAGGAATGTAAGACCGTAGATGGTGGTCGATGCCGACAGCATGAAGGGGAAGTGCAACTCGACTCCGACACGCGAGTAGGCGTAGCCTTCCTTGGTCCATGGAGTGAACTGTCCGTTCTCGTAACCGCGAAGACCGATGGTTTCGGTTGCGTAGGTGTAGGATCCCGACATACCGTCACCTCCCACGTAGAATGTTTCAAACGGTGACTTCAGCCACTTGTTGTAGCTGCCGAGCAGACCGAAGTCGGCGCGGGTCATGAGCACGAGGGTCCACTTGCCGTCGGGATCGGTGAGCGGTGTATAGGTGCGTGACTTGATGCGGAGCTTCCAGTACTCGATCCAGCGGTAGAGCTGCTTCTTCGACTCGACGGTGTTCTCCTTGTAGAGCTTCTCCCAGTTCTTCTTGCCGCTGAAGAGCGATGCAGGAGGAGTGAGCTGAAGGTTTACCGAGAAGATTGATCCGCGGCGGGTGTAGAGCGGCTGGTCGATTGACTGACGGGCGAGAGTAAGACCGAGTACAATCGAGTTGGATGTACCGTTGTTCATATAATAGAGGTAATCCCAGTTCTTGAGGTAGTACCACTGATAGCCGATTTCGGCCTGGAATGTGAATGCGTCATCGGGCCAGTGGAGTCGCTTACCGATACCTACGTTGATACCCACCATCTGGAGTACCTTGTTGGGGTCGTAGGCATCTTCGATGGTACTTTGGTAATAGTCGTTGCCCAAATAGCCTCCCCACATGCCGCCGTAGCCGTAGCCTGAGTTCATCCAGCGACGGTTGTAGAACGAGGAGTTGATACCGGTCTGACGGCTGTACCATGCCGAGATGGATAGCGAGTTGGGTCGCTTGCCGCCAAACCACGGGTCGAGGAACGATATTGCGTAGCTCTGATAGTATTTTGCGTTGGTCTGTGCGCTGATGGTGAATGTCTGTCCTTCACCCTGAGGGATGAGTCCCTTGTAGGAGCCGGGGTTGAACAGGTTCTTGATTGAGAAGTTGGTGAACTTGAGGGCGAGTTTACCGATAAGACCGGTCTGTCCCCAACCGAACGACACCTCAAACTGGTCGTTGGCCTTTGACTCGAGGTCGAAGATGATGTCGACTGTACCGTTCTCTTCGTTAGGCTCGGGGCGTATGTCCATGTTTTCGGGGTCGAAGTGGCCTGTCTGTGCTATTTCGCGGGCCGAGCGGATGAGGTCCTGCTTGTTGAACAGCTCACCGGGCTTTACAAACAGCTCACGGCGTATGACCTTTTCATAAAGGCGGTCGTTACCATTGATGATCACGTTGTTGATGGTGGCCTTTGGTCCCTCGATCATTCTCATCTCAAGGGCGATTGAGTCGCCGTGTACGTTCTTCTCGATGGGTATGAGCTGATAGAAGAGATAACCCTGATTTTGATAGATGTTGGGTATGTTGTCGTCATCGCCCTTGTTGGGGTCGGTGCGCTTCTCGAGAATCTTCTGGTTGTAGACATCGCCGGGCTTCATGTCGAGCACATAGTCAAGGAAGTCGCTCGGATAGACGGTGTTGCCCACCCAGTCGATTGAGCTGATGTAGTACTTCTTGCCCTCTTCAAGGGTGATGTAGACGTCGACGGTCTTGTCGTCGTAGGGGACTACGCTGTCGCTCAGGATTTTTGCGTCACGGTAGCCCTTTTCGTTATACTTTTCGATGATGCGGTTCAAGTCGTCCTGGAAGTCGCTTTCAACAAACTTCTTCTGGCGGAAGAGGTTGATGAGCTTGCCCTTCTCGTTGGTCTTCTTCATCGTGCGCTGGATGGCGTTGTCGCTCAACACCTCGTTGCCGTCGATGTAGATTTTGTGTACCTTCACCTTGTTGTTCTTGTTGACATAGATGTCGACAATGTCTTCGCCGGGTGCCGACAGGTCGGGAGTCTGCTCGATGCGCACATCGGCGTTACCGAAGCCCTTCTGCGAGTAGAAGGCCTTTATTATCTGCTTTGCGCGGTTTACGATGTTGGGGGTTATCTGGTTACCCTTCATCAGCTGTAGCTTCTCTTCGAGATCCTTGCGCTCACCGCCGCTTGTGCCGTGGTAGTTTATGGCTGCGATGCGGGGCTGCGGCTTCAGTGCGAATTCGAGCCACACCTTGTCGCCATACATCTTCTCGACCTTTATCTGAATCGACGAGAAGAGTCCCTGACGGGCAAATCGTTTTGCGGCGTTGGTTATGTCGTTACCGGGTATTTCGATGAAGTCGCCTACGTTGAGTCCCGAGTATCCTATCACGATGTCGTCCTCGTAGTTGGGTACTCCGGTTACCTTGATACCTGCGATTTCGTAGGTGCTCGGCATTCCGGTGTAGATTATCTTAGGGTTGTAGACGGTGTCAGTGGGGGCATTCTGTGCGAATGAACTTGCACTGAAGAGAGCGATTAATATGATTAGCAGCTGATGACGCATAATCTGACTTTGAGTGATTTATTATCTTGTTTTGTCGTTATTGTTGTTTATTGTTGTTGCACCTGGTCGCTTGTGAGGCCAAACCTGCGCTCGCGCGACTGAAATTGCTCCAGGGCGTCAAGAAAGTCGTCCTTGGTGAAGTCGGGCCAGTAGGTAGAGGTGACATATATTTCGCTGTAGGCAATCTGCCACAGCAGGAAGTTGCTCACGCGGAAGTCGCCGCCGGTGCGTATGAGCAGGTCGGGGTCGGGCATGTCGGCGGTCGACAGGTTGCGGCTGATGGTGTCGTCGGTGATGTCGTCGGGGTCGAGGCTTCCGGCCTGTACCTTTGCGGCGATGTTGCGCACGGCCTCGGTTATCTCCCATCGCGACGAGTAGCTCAGGGCGAGCACGAGAGTGAGCCCGGTGCATTGGGCGGTGTCGTCCATGCACTTGCTAAGACGGCGGCGGGCAAAGTCGGGCATTCGTCCGAAGTCGCCTATCATTGTCAGTCGCACGTTGTTCTTTATCAGGTCGGCGGTTTCACGCTCGATTGCGATGACTATGAGGTTCATCAGAGCGTCGACTTCCTCCTGCGGACGGTTCCAGTTTTCGGTCGAGAAAGTGTAAAGTGTCAGGTACTTTATGCCGATTTCCGAAGCGGCTTCGGTAATCTTGCGCACAGTATTTACCCCTTCCACGTGGCCCTCCGATCGGTCGAGGCCGCGTGCACGTGCCCAGCGTCCGTTGCCGTCCATGATGATGGCTACGTGACGCGGAAGTCGCTTGGGGTCTATGTTGTGGTTCCGTGACATTGTCGGTCGTTTATGTTTAATCAATATAGAAGCAGTTGCGGCAACGTTGACCTATCTCGTAACTGATTGTAATCATTATTGTCGAGTACCAGTCGGTGTTCTTGATAAACGAGCTCTTGATCATGTAGGGATCGTCGAGGACTTCGCCGTCGACACGATCGCCGAGCACCTTTGTCATCGTCCATTCAAGCCCGAGATTGATGCGCTGTTGCAGCTTGTACTTCACTCCTGCACCCATAGGCAGATTCATGGCCGTAAACGTGCCTCCCGACGATGCCACCGTGACACCCGCACCCAGTGCGATGTAAGGGCTCCATCGGCTCAGCTTACGGTAGGATTCGCCTATGCCGTAGTTCAAAAAGTTGAATTCGACTCGCGCTCCGAGGTCGTAGACCTGTGAGGTGAATCGGTATTCCGCCCCTCCGGGCAGAACGTTTGTCATGTCGGCACTGTTGCCGCTTAATCCGGCGGTGAGAAGCGTAGCTCTTATCGACCAGCGGGGATCGATGAGGTAGCGGAAGCTCACCTGGGCGGCAAAGCCCGGATGCTTCAGGAAGTTGCTCGTGTTGGCGTCACCGAGGTAACCGCTTGTTCCGAGTCCGGCTCCGAGGTCAAATCGATAGGCCGTTTCCTGTGCTTGCGTCGGCAGCGTTGCCGTTACCGACAATATGATGGCAATCGCCCAAGAGGCGGCACTTGCTATGATGCAACGTGACATGGCCGGAAGGACGATTGGCTGTGGCTTATTGCAGCGGCTTGAACGTGAGTCGGTTTATGACTCCGCGCCAAACCGTGTTACATACATTGCCGTAGCGGTCGATACCTCCGTATAGATATACATAGGGGCATTCCCACTCTTTTATGGGTGCTATCGCGCGGCTTGAAGCTCCGTTGTCGGCGATCATCCACCATGCCGGCAGGGCGATGGGCGCTGTTTCCTGCCATTTGCCTGAAGCGGAGCGGGCGGTGAGAATGCTCTTGCGCACTATTGCCTGCGAATAGGCCATTGACGGAATATACATCGGCAACTTGGCGAGCTCGTCGGCTTCCTTCCATGTTATGCCCTGGTCGAGCGATATGTACACGGTGGGTGAGTTGACGCCGTCGGCTTTGCGTCCGCCGAGTGCAAAGAGTGTGGTGTACTCGGTCACGTGCCAGTTGGATGTCGAGGTCTTGAACGTGAAGTAGGGGAAGAGTGACATGCCTTCGCAGGGGGTGGGGATGCTCTTTTCGCTGATGCGCGACCATTTCGATCCGTCAAATCCCCATGCTTCGCCTGTCAGTGAACCGTCGGCTTTGCGGCCGCCCACCATGAGGGTCTGCGGGTTGGTGCTCCATTTGTTGTCAAACAGCAGCATGTCGCTGGTGCCCGATACGGGGCAGTCGGTTGCGACTTCGCTTTCGGTGAAGTCGGCCGAGGCGGGATACATTGTGTGGATGTATTTGCCGTTTTCGTACTTGTTGCCTATTATCTTGTCGCCGTAACCTCCGTAGATGTGGTTCCATTTCATGCCTGTGGCGCTCCATGACTTGCCGTCGGTCGACTTGTACATGTCGCCTGTGGTCGACAGCACGTAGAGTGCATTGGACGATGCAGTGAGAGAGCGCAGGTTAGGCTCGGCCGGGAATGTCACGGATTCGGTCATTTCCATGTCACCGTCGATTACGGTGAGCGAGTAGTCGGTGGTCTTTACGAAGCTGTACACCTTGTCGAGGTATTCGACAGCCTTCTGAGCTGTGGGAGTGCCGTTGTCGGTCAGCTTCGCCCATTCGGTCTTGCCCCAGTAGAGTGAGTCGGGCTTTACATCATACACGTTTACCTTCACGTCGTAGGTGCGTTTCTGCAGCTCGTTGAGCGATGTGACGATGATTGACACATTTGCGCTGAAGTCGATACTGTCGATCGACGATGTGTTGTAGACGAGCGTTGTGTCCTTCATCACCTTGCTGTCGGTTACCTTCACCTCTATCTTGGAGCTTCCGTTGGTGCCTATGTCGGCAAGAAGCTTGGTAATCTTTGTGCCGTAGGGGAGCGGCTGGGCGTTGAATATGCGTGCGCCCACAAGGTCTATTGTAAAGTATACCGAGTCGAGATTGGCAAGTACTTTTGTGTTAGGCTTCAGGCTGAACGATGTTATGGCCGTGTTGGAGTAGAGCACCTCGATGTTATAGCCGTTGTCATCTATCTCGATGGGATCGCTGCTGTTGCACGCTGTAAAAGAGGCGACAAACATGATTGCCATCAGAGCGTATGCTGTTAATTTTCTTGTCATATTATATACAGGCGTTATTTTTCAAACTGCAAATTTAGCAACAATTTCATAAATTGAAATGAGATTATTGCTAAAATCGCATCAGGCATATTGTGAAAATTGACCGTAAAATTACAATTTATCCTCAAATCGGCATCGTAAATGTAGACAATTAGGTCTATATTGACGCTTTTTATAGGTTTTTAACGCCAAGAAGGCCGTCACGGACAAAATAGTCGATGCGGTTGTTGTCGATTGTTAATGATTGTGAGGGAATTTTATCGACCTTGGGGGCTTTTACGCCTTCGCCGAGTGTCAATGGTGATGTTTCGACACGCATCATGTCCCAAAGTCCCGCATCGATGAACGACTGCAAAAGCTTTGCTCCCCCCTCGACAAGCACCGATGTGGTCCCTTCGGCATAGAGCCTCTCAAGCTCCTTGGCCACGCTACCTGAGCGTGACACGGTGACGGGCAACCCGTCGGTGAGCAGTAGGCAGTCGGCTGGAATGGAGTTGTGACGCGACATTATGACTCTATTGGGATTGCGTCCCGGCCATAGCCGTGACGTGAGCGAGGGGTTGTCGCTTATCACGGTGCCGCTGCCCGCCATTATGGCGTCATGCATTGTGCGCTGACGGTGCATGAGCGTGGCGGTGAGCGGTGTCGACAGCTGTGCGGGCGGCTGCGACGGGTCGCGAAGCCTGTCGATGTAACCGTCGGCGCTCTGGGCCCATTTCAGCGTTACCCAGGGGCGGCGCAGCGAGTGGGCTGTCATAAACACCGGGTTGACGGCCCTGCACTCCTCTTCGAGGACTCCGGTCGTCACCTCGATGCCGGCGTCGCGCAGCATCTTGACTCCGCGTCCGCTAACTTTTTCGTAGGGGTCGAGCGAACCTACGACTACACGTGGTAGGCCCTTGTCGATTATGAGCTGCGAGCATGGCGGGGTCTTGCCGTAGTGGGAGCACGGCTCGAGCGTCACGTAGATTGTCGAGTCCTTGAGCAGCTCCGGGTCCGATACCGATGCGATGGCATTGACCTCGGCGTGCCCCTCTCCACACCGGCGGTGGTAGCCTTCTCCTATTATCATTCCGTCGCGCACTATCACAGCGCCCACCATGGGGTTGGGCGATGTGTTGGCTAATCCCGCGTGTCGCGCAAGCTCGATGGCACGCTTCATGTATCGAGTGTCGATTTCCATCATTAATTAATAGTGTTTCGTCAAATATTCTTATATTTGTAATTGGTAAAATAGTACTGTTATGACAGCTGACATTACATTGAAGCAATGTGCCGACGGAGTGCGTGACCGCTTGTCGGCACATTATCCTCCCGGCGAGGCTCAGGCCCTGACGCGCATAGTCGTCGAGGAGCTGCTTCACTATGAGCCGGTGGATATTGTGCTGCACAAAGATAGCATAATTTCTCCTTTTATGCAGGAGAAGATAGATAAAGTTGTGGAGAGGCTGCTTGATGACGAGCCTGTCCAGTACATATTCGGCAAGGCCCGTTTCTGCGGACTGGAGATAAAGGTGACTCCCGATGTGCTTATTCCGCGCCCCGAAACTCAGGAGCTTGTCGACTGTATAGTGAAGGAGTGGGGCGGTCGTTCCGACCTGTCGGTGCTGGATGTATGCACCGGTTCGGGGTGTATCGCTGTGGCTCTCGCACGCGGGTTGAAGTGGGCCGATGTTACCGCAATCGACATTTCGGAGGCTGCGTTGGGTGTAGCCCGTGACAATGTCACGCAGCTGAAGGTGAATGTGACGCTTCGTCAAGGCGATGCGCTCGCCCTGGAGAGTCCGGCCGAGCCGTTGTGGGACATTATCGTAAGCAATCCTCCCTACATCGCCGAAAACGAGAAACGTGACATGGAGCAGAACGTGTTGCGTTATGAGCCGCATTTGGCGCTCTTTGTCCCTGACAGCGACCCGCTGCGCTTCTACAAGGCTATAGGGCGTTATGCCTCGGCCTCGTTGTGCGCGGGAGGAGAGCTCTACTTTGAGATAAATCCGCTCTATCGCGACGCTCTTGTGACGATGCTGGAGGGCGAGGGACTTGTCGATGTGGAGTCGTGGGCCGATGCCGAGGGGCGTCAGCGGTTTGTAAAGGCTAAATCACCGCGTGACGATGGCTAAGCGTGCCGTTACCGCCGATGAGGCCCGCGTGAGGCTTGAAACGCTGTGCGCCCGTTCCGAGCAGTGCAGCGGCGAGGTGCGCCGCAAGCTTGTGACATGGGGCATCTCTGCCGCAGAGCGCGAGGCCATTGTGGAGCGGCTTATCGAGCGGCGATTTGTCGATGACGAGCGTTATGCACGGGCCTATGTGCGCGACAAGTTCATATTCAGCCGATGGGGTCGGCGCAAGATTGCTCTCGGGCTTGCCTCCAAGCGCATCCCGCGTGATGTGGCCGATGAGGCGTTGCGTGACGAAATCGACGAGGAGGCCTATCTTGCTGCCCTGAGGTCGCTGTTGCGGGCTAAGACGCGCGGCATGGAGCGGCCTGTCGGGCGTGACGACCGTATGCGCCTGTTCCGATTCGGCGTTCAGCGAGGGTTTGAACCGGGCCTTGTTGGCGACGCGCTCAGGACGGTCGATTGTGATGATGACGATGATTAATGACTAATGTGCGCAGTCATGGATGTGAAGTGGATCGACGGTGTGTTGAGGATGATATATCCGCAGGTGTGCGAGGTGTGCGGACGCTCGTTGTGCCGCGGCGAGGATGTGATGTGCCTGCACTGTTTGCGGCAGCTGCCGCGCGTAAGCTCCAACGGCGACGACTTCAACCTGCTCCATGAGCGTCTGGCTTCCACTGTCGCGATAGAGCGTGCCGCCGGATATTTTCATTATTATAAAGAGAGCCCTTATGTGAAGCTGATTCATCAGGCCAAATACTCGTCACGCCCCGTGGTGGCGCGAAAGATAGCGCGACGGTTTGCAAGGGAGCTGTCGCTTGACGGATTCTTCGACGGCATCGACATGATTGTCCCGGTGCCTCTTCACCGGTGGAAACTGATGCGTCGCGGATACAATCAGAGCGACTATATAGCACGGGGCATTGCCGATGTCACGGGGATTGAAGTGTCGCACTCGCTTGTAGCGTCGCGAGGTCACGCCACGCAGACGGCGCGTAACAGCTATCAGCGATGGGTGAATGCGGGAAGTGTCTACGAGTTGCGCGATGGAGCATCGGTTGCGGGGCGGCATGTATTGTTGGTCGATGATGTCATCACCACAGGAGCCACGCTGCTTGCCTGCTGCGAGGCTATTCACCGTGTCGAGCCGTCGGCGCGGCTGTCGGTGCTTGCCCTCGGGGTGGCGCATATGTCGTGACGGACAGCTCTATTGTTTTTGTGTCACAGGCACCACTGTCAGCTCGATTCCGAGCTCTTCGATGCGGTTGGCTATTTTGTCCGATATTCCTTCGTCGGTTATTATCAGGTCTATTTCATCCATGTTGGCGATTTTGCTGAATCCTCGGCGGCGGAATTTCGACGAGTCGGCAAGCACGATTGTCTTCTGAGCCGTGTGCATCATGGTCTTGTTGAGGTCGGCCTCGCGTATGTCGGTTGTGGTTATCCCGAAGTCGAGGTCTATTCCGTCGACTCCGAGAAAGAGCTTGCTGCATGAGAATTCGGCGAGTGGCGACTCGGCGTATTTGCCTACGACCGAGAGGCTGCTTGTGCGTAACGACCCTCCCAGCTGCACTACATCGATCGACTCGTTGGCGGCAAGTATCTCCGACACCTGAATCGAGGCCGAGATTACGGTAAGCCGGTGTATGGGGCGTATGCAACGCGCAAAGGCAAGCACCGTGGTGCCCGATGCTATTATTATGGAGTCGTCCTTGGTTATCAGTGAAGCTGCCATTCGGCCTATGTGCTCTTTTTCGCTGCGTGCGAGTTTCTCTTTTTCGTTTACCGAGCGGTTGTTGATGTAGGGGTTTATAAGGATGGCTCTTCCGTGGCTTCGATATAGCTTGTTGAGTTTCTCGAGCTCGGTCAGGTCCTTGCGAATCGTAACCGCCGACACATCGAGGAGTAAGGAAAGGTCCGATACTTGGATGGATTCATGCATCATCAAGGTATCGATAATAAGCTTGTGGCGCTCGTCTTTGGTCATTTGTAATGATTTATATGTAGGAGATTTTAGTTTCGCAAATTTAGTGAAAATAATTGAATGAGCAATATTTATACGCTTTTCGTCGGCGTTTTTTATTAAAGTTTTGAGCCGACTTTTGTGTGGCGTGGATTTATGTTTATAGGTTTCGATATGACAGTATCGGGTGTTTTGTGAGGTCGGTAATTGAAACTGTTTTGAAATATATATGTTTCGATATAAAAGTAACGCGCTTTTTGGGGTGAGATTTTATCTTGAAATAACATGCTGATAATAAAGGAGGTATGAATTAGATTTAAAATTTTTGTGAACTTTTTAATAAATCTTTTGTTTTTGAATAAAAAAGTTTCTACTTTTGTAGCGAAAGTAAATCTTTCAAAGTGAAACTTAATCGATAAATCTGCCGAAAAACTCAATAAACATCTTATTAGTCATTTTGTCGGATTGTCATTGAATAAAAATAAAGAATTAATGAACAAAGACTTTTGAATGGTAGTTAAAAGTTAAGTGTTACCTTCCGGACCATGAAACACCTCCGGTTTGTTATGCTGCATCAATATCAATCAAAAAACATAAAATACATGGATAATAATCTCGGCAAAAAGCATTACGATGTCATCGTGATAGGCGGCGGTGCCACCGGAGCCGGTACGGCACGTGACTGTGCGATAAGAGGGTTGAAGACTCTGCTTGTCGAGCGATTTGACTTTACCGCTGGTGCCACAGGACGCAATCACGGACTTCTACATAGCGGAGCCCGATATGCCGTCACTGACCCTGAGTCGGCCGCTGAGTGTATAAAGGAGAACATGATACTCCGTAAAATCGCCCGTCATTGTGTTGAGGACACCGGAGGATTGTTCATAACTCTTCCCGATGACGATCTTGGCTATCAGGCCACATTTGTTGATTCGTGTCGCAAGGCCGGAATCAACGCTGAGATCATCGATCCTGATGAGGCTATACGCATCGAGCCTGCTGTCAATCATCGGCTCATAGGAGCGGTAAAGGTTCCCGACGGATCCATTGACCCGTTCAGGCTTACGGTTGCCAATGTGATTGATGCCCGTCGTCACGGAGCCGACATTATGACTTACAATCAGGTCGTGGGATTTGTAATTGAACAGAATCGTGTGATGGGAGTCAAATTGCGCGACAACAAGACCGGCGAAGAGTCGACCGTTTACTCCGACCTCGTGATAAATGCCGGCGGTATATGGGGGCATCTCATTGCCGAGCTTGCCGGTGTGCGCATCAACATGTTTCCTGCCAAGGGCGCGTTGCTCATCTTCGGTCACCGCATCAACAATGTAGTGATAAACCGCTGCCGCAAGCCGGCCGATGCCGATATTCTGGTGCCCGGCGACACAATTTCGCTCATCGGCACTACTTCGAGCCGCATACCCTACGATCAAATCGATAATATGGAAGTGACTCCCGAGGAGGTTGACATACTCATGAGGGAGGGTATAAAGATAGCGCCGAGCATAGCCTATACGCGCATCCTGCGTGCTTATGCCGGTGTGCGCCCCCTTGTGGCCGCCGACAACGACCCCTCGGGCCGAAGCATAAGCCGAGGCATCGTGTGTCTTGATCATGCCACGCGTGACGGTCTTGAGGGATTCATAACCATAACCGGCGGCAAGCTCATGACCTACCGTCTGATGGCCGAATGGGCTACTGACATGGCATGCCGCAAGCTTGGTCGCGATGTGAAGTGCGTTACGGCTGAAACCCCGCTCCCGGGCTCGGAAACAGCCGACTTGGCCGAGGGCAAGCATCACCACAAGTCCCACATAATAGAACTCAGCACCGACCAGAAGGCGGCCGAAGGGCGTCACGGCACACTAAGCAGCCACATTGCCTATCGCACCGAGGAGGACGAGGCTGTGGTGTGTGAGTGTGAGCAGGTTTCGGTGGGCGAGATAAAATATGCCATCGACGAGCTTCATGTCGAGAACCTTATAAATCTGCGCCGTCGCACACGACTGGGAATGGGCACGTGCCAAGGCGAACTGTGTGCCTGCCGCGCCGCCGGAATACTTGTTAAGGCCAACAAGTGTGTCGACCGCACGTTGCGCGACCTGTCGGCGTTCATCAACGAGCGCTGGAAGGGAATGTACCCCGTGGCATGGGGCGAGTCGCTTGTCGAGGCGCAGCTCATGTCGTGGCTCTACGAGGGTGTGTGCGGACTTGACCGAATAGCCGAGCCTGAGGATAAGATTGACGAACAATAACATGAATCACGTATGAAGTACGACATTGTAATAATAGGAGGCGGACTTAGCGGACTCGTGAGCGGTATTTTGCTGACAAAGGCAGGCCGCAATGTCGCCATAGTATCTTCGGGACACAGCGCGCTGCATTTCAGCTCGGGCTCTTTCGGCCTGTTCGGGCAGCGTGACGGAAACTTTGTGGAGCATCCCCTTGAGGCAATCGCAAAGCTCCCCGCGTCGCACCCCTACAGCAAGGTGGGCATTGATGCGATAACCGATTACGTAAAGCGTGTAAAGCCTCTGTTTGCCGAGGCGGGAATCAACACCCACGGCAGTGAGGAGCGCAATCATTACCGCCTCACTCCCATAGGCGCTTTCAAGCCTGCGTGGCTCACGATCGACGACTATGCCACAGTGGGAAAGCCTGACAATCTTCCATGGGGGAAGGTGGCCATAATCAACTTCAACGGCTATCTCGATTTCTATCCGAGTTTCATCGCCAAGGGGCTTGAGGAAGCCGGTTTGAGCTGCTCGCTGAAATCGTTTACGCTGCCTGAGCTCGAAACCCTGCGCAAGAGCTCAACCGAGATGCGCGCCGCCAATATAGCGCGTGTCATCGTGGGCGATGTCATCGGCGATGTGGCTCGTGAGGTAAACCGCCTTGCCGGCGATGCCGACACGGTGCTGATGCCGGCCGTCATCGGACTCTTTGACGATGAACCCGTCAAGCTTCTGCGCGAGAAGGTTGACCGTCCGCTCTACTTTGTGTCGACGCAGCCCATGTCGGTGGGCGGAATGCGCTCGCAGATACGCCTGCGCCGTTACTTTAAAAAGCTCGGCGGCACCTATCTGCTTGGCGACAGCGTCACCAACGGAGTTGCCGAGGGCGACAGGATGATGAAGATATCTACGGTCAATCTCGGTGACATGGAGCTTTCGGCCGACTACTTCATCCTCGCGAGCGGAAGTTTCTTCAGCTACGGCATCATGGCCAACCCGGTGTCGATATACGAGCCTATATTCGGGCTTGACGTTAAGGCTCCGACAACGAGGAGCGAGTGGTATCATAAGGATATTTTCAAAGATCACGCCTACATGAGGTATGGAGTGACGACCGATGATGAGTTCCGCGTCATGAAGGATGGCCGGACTCTTGACAACATGTATGCCGTGGGCGCGGTGCTCGGCGGCTGCAATTCGATGAAAGAGGAGTCGGGCGCAGGAGTTGCGCTGATGACTTCAATGAAGGTTGTTGATAAAATTTTAGCCCGATGACACTATGGACGATTCGACAGTTAACTATCAGAAAAGCAATATAAGCGACAATAACTTCGAGCAGTGTATAAAGTGTACCATCTGCACGGTCTATTGTCCCGTAACGCCGGTCAATCCCGATTTCCCGGGTCCGAAGCAGGCCGGCCCCGACGGTGAGCGCTACAGGCTTAAGAAGCCCTTCTTCTATGACGAGGCACTTAAATACTGTCTTAATTGCAAGCGATGTGAGGTAGTGTGCCCTTCCAACGTGAAGATTGGCGACATAATCCAGTCGGCACGCATCAAGTACAGCAAGAAATCGCCCGGATTGCGTGACCGCATGCTCGCCAACACCGACTTCATGGGCAACATGGCCACCTTGGTCGCTCCCGTAGTCAACGCCACGCTGGGATTGAAACCGGTGAAAAAGATAATGGATGCCACTCTCGGCATCGACGCCCACCGCACATTTCCCTCCTATGCTTCCGAGAAGTTCACGACATGGTTCAAGAAGGAGGCACGGCTCAACCAAAGCCGCTATCCCCGCCAGGTGGCCTATTTCCACGGATGTTACGTAAACTACAACTATCCGCAGCTTGGCAAGGACCTTGTCACGGTGATGAATGCGGTAGGCTACGGCATCAAGCTGCTGGAGGACGAAAAGTGCTGCGGCGTTGCAAAGATTTCCAACCGATTGATCGACGAGGCCAAGCGTGACGGCAAGATAAATCTCGAGCAGATACGCCGTGCCGTGCTTGAGGAAAATCTCACCGTAATAGGCACAAGCTCCACTTGCACGTTCACGATTCGTGACGAGTATCCCCACCTGCTCGACCTTGACAATGCCGATGTGCGCGACGAGGTGATGCTTGCAACCCGATTCCTCTACAATCTCATCGACTCAGGCAAGGCTAAGCTCGTGTTCCGCGACGATTATAAAAAGAGGGTAGCCTACCATACGCCATGTCACATGGAGAAACTCGGATGGACCATATACTCGACTTCGTTGCTGAAGATGATTCCGGGACTTGACTACGTGGCTCTTGAATCGAACTGCTGCGGAATCGCCGGAACCTACGGATTCAAGAAGGAGAACTACAACTATTCGCAGGGCATAGGCCGACCGCTGTTCAACCAGATTCTCGGAGAGCATGTCGACCTCGTGGCCACCGATTGCGAAACTTGCAAATGGCAGATAGAGATGTCGACAGGAGTGCCCGTAGCCAATCCCATTTCCATAATCGCCGATGCCCTTGACATAGAGGCCACCCGACGCGCCAACTCAGTAAACGGACAATAACAACAAACCAATTAAAACTATAGATTATGTGGAAATTTTTAGCTCCACCGGCTTATAAGGCTGAAATGCCGGCGGAAAAGGTCGATTCTAACTATAAGAAACTGCGATGGCAGGTGTTCTTGGGCATATTCATCGGTTATGCGGGTTTCTACATCGTGCGAAAGAACTTTTCCATGGCCATACCGGAGCTTGCACCGTTCGGCTTTGAAACCGGAGAACTTAGCATCGTATTGTCGATGAACGCAATCGCCTATGCTTTGTCTAAATTCCTGATGGGCAGCGTATCCGACCGAAGTAACGCACGTGTATTCCTGCCACTCGGACTTGTGCTGGCCGCTATTTCAATGGCGTTCATGATTGTGCCTGTGACTGCTATCGGTCCCGAACACAAGATGTGGGCCATTGCGCTTATGGCAGTGTTGAACTTCCTTGTAGGATGGTTCAACGGAATGGGATGGCCTCCCTGCGGACGCGTCATGACCCATTGGTTCTCAATCAAGGAGCGCGGCACAAAGATGTCGATATGGAACTGCGCACACAACGTTGGCGGCGCACTCGTGGGCCCCATGGCCGTGTATGGAGCTATATGGTTCGGTTCATGGTTCTACGGCAGCCAGACCCAGTATTACTTCCTTATAGGTACATATGCTTTCCCGGCAGCCGTGGCCATATTCATAGCGATACTTGCCTACATCCTCATTCGCGATACCCCTCAGTCGTGCGGACTGCCCTCGATCGAAAAGTATCGCAACGACTATCCCAAGAACTACAGCGAGAAGCACGAGCAGGTGCTCACCGCCAAGGAGATATTCTTCAAGTATGTCTTTAACAACAAGATGCTCTGGTTTATCGCCATTGCCAACGCATTCGTCTACATGGTGCGTTACGGATGCCTCGACTGGGCTCCGGCTTTCCTTAAGGATTCACAGGGCTACGACATAAAGGATGCGGGCTGGGCCTACTTCGCCTATGAGTTTGCGGCTATTCCCGGCACGCTCGTGTGCGGCTGGTTGAGCGACAAGGTGTTCAAGGGCCGTCGAGCCATCACTACTATCATATTCATGGCTCTCGTGGCTGTGTTCATCCTGCTTTACTGGCGTTTCTCCTACAATTACACCATCGTGACCCTGTCGTTGATCGGTATCGGATTCTTTATCTACGGCCCGGTTATGCTTATCGGTGTCCAGGCTCTTGACCTTGCGCCAAAAAATGCAGCTGGAACCGCTGCCGGACTTACGGGATTCTTCGGATATTTCTTCGGAACAGCTATTCTTGCAAATATAGTTATCGGTTATGTGGCCGGCAGCGTGGGTTGGGACTGGACTTTTGTCCTCCTCTTGGCGGCTTGTGCGCTCTCCATCCTGTTTATCTCGTTTACCGCTAAGGAAGAACGTTATCTCTTGCAAAATAAAAATCAATAAACTATCTAAATAATAAATTTCACGTTTATGAGCAAATGTTTTATTAAAGTCGGTTTAGTTTCCGCTTTGACAGTTTTGGCCTTCACTTCATGCCAGGAGGAACAGGACTTTACAAATGAAAATGTCGATGCCACACGCGTACAAGTCAACACCATTTCCGAGGAGATGGCAAAGGTGCGTGACTACGTGCCCATGTATGCAGTGATGGCTCACCGAGGGTCAACATTCTGGGGACCCGAGGAAACCGAAGCTGCATGGCGATGGGCTCGCGAAATGGGTGCCGACTACCTTGAATCGGACCTCCAGTGTACGAAGGACGGCGTTATTCTTGCCAACCATGATGAAAACCTGTGTCGCACGACCAACATCGAGAATGTCTACGGTGAGTATGTGCCGCAGACCCGCAAGCAGTTCTACATGGACCACGGCTGTACTGCCGCCGAGGCCGAGGAGCTTTATAAAAAGGATGTGGCAAGTTTCCGACCCTACTATGCCATGTCGTATATGTATGACGAGCTACTCGCCCTTGATGCCGGAACATGGTTCAACCAGTCGAGCCTTGAACAGGCGCGCCCCAACTTTGAACCTGCTTCGCCTTCCAATCCCATGGGACAGCATCAGTATGTGTCGGCACTTTCCGACCAGATTGCATTTGCCGAGGGTAAAATTCTGAAGAGAAACTCGCAGGGCGAGCGCATATACAGCATCACCGGCAAGTGGGATGCCAACAATCCCTATGACTGCCTTACCTATAATCTTGAATACGAGCCCGATCCCCAGGATACAGGCAACCGTCCCGGTGTCTACATCGAGTTCAAGGAGTCATGGCTGAATCCCAAGGACTTTGAACATCGTGTTTATCAGGAGCTTGACCGTCTTGGATGGAACATAATCACCAAGCCTTGTGACGGTGTGCCCAACTATAAGGACGGTAAGGTCAACGTGGGCAACTCCAACGGTAAGGTAGTGCTGCAGACATTCTCGCTTGAATCGCTGCGCCGCACGGCCGATGAGTTCCAGGGCAAGATTCCTATGTGCTTCCTGTTGTGGGAAGGAAAGGGTGCTACCGACCTCAAGTTCAACACTCCTCAGGGCTATGCCGACTTCATCAACATGGCTCTCGAATACAAGGCCCACATCATTGGCCCGTCGATTGCCGGCGCTCCCAACAACTACGGCGAGCTTGACGCTCCCTGGCAGGCCTATCTTATCGCTCGCTCCGGAATGCTCAACCACCCCTATTCATTTGACTCCTACGCCCAGATGGGCAAGTACATGGGACAGTACAACTTCGGTAATCCCACCCAGTTTGACGATTTGCTCGGCGTTACAGTCAACGGCAAGCTGTGGACTGTGTACCTTGACGGTCTTTTCACCAACCGCTCGGAGCTGACACTGCGTTATCTCATCGAAAACGGCTTCCGCTGCAATCCGCAGTTCGGCAACGAATACGCTCCCGCTTATGTCCCTGATCCTCTGAAAACTCTTGAACGACTTGGCTACTAAAGTTAAACATACTTCACTAACACGTATATCAAAATGAAAAAACAAATATTTCTCTCGTTGATAGCAGCATGTTCACTCTCGGTAGCTGCACAGGATTTTGACACCAATCCCACAATAAAGATTGATAACAAGGACGAGGACCTACACTTCACGGTGGGTGCGCGCATGATGATGGATGCGGCGTGGTATCACACCGATTACACTCCCATGAAGTCTGGTGCAAAGCTTACCGATGCCCGAATACGTACCTCGATGACATTCCAGGACTGGTACTTCTATGCCGACTTTGACTTCTCGGGCGGCAAGTTCACCCAAAAGAATATATTCCTTCAGTATTCATTGGCTCCCGACAAATATGACGGCATAAGCTCGTTCAAGGCCGGTTATTTCAACGACCCGCTCGGATTGTCGCGCAACACTTCGATGGGAAGCTATCACTTCATCTCGCGTGCGGCGCCTGCCGTGGCTCTGTGCCCCGGCCGTGAGCTCGGACTCGCCTACCGTTACTATAATAATCCGTTCTACTCCAATATCGGTGTGTTTGCCGAGAATCCCTATAACAATCAGATCTCGGGATTCCAGGGCGTAGCAGTGGGCGGACGCTGGTTGTATCGACCCATAAATGACGGTACTACGGCTTTCCACATCGGTGCGGCTTTCCATTACGGTCACCTTAATTCGGGTGAAACCGTCGATAATGTAAAGAAGACTGTGCTGATACTCGGTACTCCGATGGAAACAGCGGTTGATCCCACCGAGTTTGTTCAGGCCATACTCCCTTACGCCAACAATGTCTACAACATCAACGCCGAGTTGATGTATGTAAGCCCGAAGTTCTTTGCACGCGGTGAGTACATGTGGAAGCATGTCACCAAGAAGCGCGACGACCAGACTCTCTTTGAGGCCAATCTCGGCTCTATCGACTCATGGGGAACCCTTGAGTCATGGCAGGCCGGAAATCCGCTCGGAAGCAACAGTTTCAACGGTGCCTATGTCGAGGCAGGATACAAGATTTTCGGCCCTGACTACAAGTACAACAGTGCCGAGGGATTGCTCGGAGGCCTTAACGGACGCTCGCTTGAAATCGTGGCCCGTTACAGCTACACGGGATTGAACGACCTCGTTGACGGTGAATATTATTCGGCCGGACGCGACCAGTACTATCCCAACGGTGTAATTGCCGACTATCCCGCGACATCGCTTAGTGTGGGCGGCGGTAACCTGCATTCGGTAACTATCGGAGCCAACTATTCGTTCAATAAGTTTGTCCAGGTGATGCTTGAGTACAATTACAATCATCTTGACCGTGACAAGTATATGAGCGATTCCAACTTCAATTGCATCCAGGGGCGACTCATGTTCACTTTCTAAAAAAGCAAGCGACACACAATAAAAATAAAATCTTTCAATTAGTCTGTTGGCGGCCGTGTCATGTGACACGGCCGTTTTTTACGCATTTTAACTCCGAAATAGGTTGTATGGCTGTGGCTTTTGTGCCATTTATAGGATGTGCGGTCGACCTGATAAGGTGTAAAAGTGTTATATTTGCATATCCCAAAATTCAGTGACATGGAACTACGACGACAGCAGGTCACACGTTATGTGACACCATTGCGCGAAGGAGGTTCGCTTCCGGCTCTTGCCGAGGCCGACGACGGATTCAAGTATGTGGTGAAATTCAGGGGTGCCGGTCACGGCACCAAGGCGTTGATTGCCGAACTGATAGGCGGCGAGGTGGCGCGTGCGCTGCGGCTTAAGGTGCCCGAACTCGTGATGCTCGACCTCGACGAGGACTTCGGCCGCACCGAGGGCGATGAGGAAATTCAGGATCTGCTTCAGGCGAGTCGCGGGCTGAATGTGGGGCTTCATTTCCTGTCGGGAGCGTTGACGCTCAACCCGGTCGTGAATCAGGTCGACGAGCGCCTTGCTTCGCGTATCGTGTGGCTCGACGCGTTCCTGACCAATGTCGACCGCACGGTGCGCAACACCAACATGCTGATGTGGAATCGTGAGGTGTGGCTTATCGATCACGGCGCATCGCTCTACTTCCACCACTCGTGGCGCGACTGGGAGAAGGCCATGTTGTCGCCGTTTCCCTACATAAAGGAGCATGCGTTGCTGCGAAAAGCGTCACATCTTGAGGAAGCCGACCGGGAGTGTCGCGAGCTGCTTACACCCGACAAGCTCGCCGAGATAGTTGATCTTGTGCCCGACGAGTGGCTGCAATGGGACGGCATGGAGCTTACTCCCGATGAGATAAGGGATGTCTACAAGACTTTCCTCACCGAGCGATTGAAAAATTCTCACATATTCTTAAAACAGGCGATAGATGCACGACAAGCACTTGTATGAATACGCGGTAATACGCTATGTGCCTCGCGTGGAGCGTGAGGAGTTTATCAATGTGGGGCTTATAATGATGTGCAAGCGCCGGCGATGGCTGCGCGTGGAGCTGTGGATCGACGAGCGCAAGATGGCCGTGCACGACTGTGAGCTGACTCGCGACGAATTGGCGCAACAACTCAGCGCGTTTACCCTCATCGGGGAGGGACAGCGCGAAGGCGGCAGCATAGCGTCGCTGGAGGCTGAAGAGCGTTTCAGGTGGCTGACGGCGGTGAAGAGCGCGTGTGTGCAGACATCGCGTCCGCATCCGGGCATCACCGACAATCTTGATGCCACGTTTGCGCGGCTTATGGAGGAGCTTGTGAAGTGACGCTCCTTAGCCCCCAATGTTAACGAATATCGGGAAACAAGATATTACTCGATATATAGCTTGGGAAGAGAAGCTGAGTCGACCTCTTCCTTCACCCAGAATGTAGCCTTGTCGATGGGCTTCTTCTTGACCTTGCTGTTGTGGGAGGTGAATGTGTTGTCGTCCTCAGTGGGGGTGACGGCATCGGATGTCGACATGGCCATTTCCTGCGACGAGCCTCCCTTGCGTGAGGCTACGGTGCCTTTGACGGTGCGTGTGGGGGTGGGAATCTTGCCGAGATCCTGCATCACATGAGGCTGGTCGGGATTTTTCAGGTCGACGATTATAGGCACATACTCGCTCTCGCCGAGAAACTGGCCGTTGCGGCCCGGATTGCAGTAGAGCGACACCTTGGCGTAGATGCGATATTTGCGGCCGGGCTTCAGGTGCAGCTCGTCGATGGGTATCAGAATCGATTGGTCGGGCACGTTGTACTCATCCTTCTTGGCCTTGAACATGCTTTGGGCCGCCACGTAGTTGAGCGACGGCGACAGGCGGTAGTTGTCGTTGGCGTCACGCAGGGCCCAGCCTCCGGGGCTGCTGTAGAATATTGCCTGACACTCGATGTCCTTTCCCTTTACTCCTGCGAGATCGAAGTCGACATGGATTGCCATGCACTGGATGCTGTCGTTATCGACTTCGGGGAGTATCCACACTTTTTTTATCGTAGATGCTGTTTCGGCCGAGCACATTAGCGCGGCGCATGTCATTATTATGGCTGAAATGAGTATTCGCATTTTGATTTTCATCGTATTGTTTTTGTAACGGGAGTGCAAAGGTAAGCATAAATTTCGTGTCGTGAAAACGCGTTTGCCGCTTTTAACGCCACTTTGGCTTATTTAAACATGCGTCATGTCCCGTTGACCTCGGACTATGTTAGATTGGGGTTACGGGGTGTTATATTATGTCATTTATGATACAAAAATTCGTAAAGATAGGGGGATTGTTTTGGCGGTTAACCGATTAATCATTAAATTTGTAAGCTGAAACGGAAAGACGCTTCAGGCGCATCATTCCGTAGACACAATTAAGTAATTTAATATTCATATTTTCCATAAAATAGATTACAAGATTATGAGTAAAGAAAAGAAATTCTTGACCTGTGATGGTAATCAGGCTGCCGCTCACGTGAGCTACATGTTTTCGGAAGTTGCGGCCATTTATCCTATCACTCCTTCGTCGACAATGGCTGAGTATGTTGATGAATGGGCTGCCGCAGGACGTAAAAACATCTTCGGTGAAACCGTTTTGGTGCAGGAAATGCAATCGGAAGGTGGAGCCGCCGGTGCTGTTCACGGTTCTCTTCAGGCCGGTGCCTTGACAACAACTTACACTGCTTCGCAGGGCTTGTTGTTGATGATTCCCAATATGTATAAGATTGCCGGCGAGTTGCTGCCTTGCGTATTCCACGTGTCGGCTCGTACATTGGCTTCTCACGCTCTTAGCATCTTCGGCGACCATCAGGATGTGATGTCGGTTCGTCAGACCGGTTTCGCAATGCTTGCCGAGGGTTCGGTACAGGAAGTGATGGACCTCGCAGGTGTGGCTCATCTTTCGACCATAAAGTCACGCGTGCCCTTCGTCAACTTCTTTGACGGATTCCGCACATCTCACGAAATCCAGAAGATCGAGATGCTCGAAACCGACGATCTCGCTCCGCTTCTCGACCGTGAGGCTCTTGCCGACTTCCGCTCACGCGCCCTCAACCCCGAAAATCCCGTAGCACGCGGTATGGCTGAAAACGGCGACGTATTCTTCCAGCATCGCGAAGCCTGCAACAAGTACTATGATGCAGTGCCCGCAATCGTGGAGGATTACATGAACAAGATTTCGGAAATCACCGGACGCAAGTACGGCTTGTTCAACTACTACGGAGCACCCGACGCCGAGCGCGTAATCATTGCCATGGGTTCGGTTACACAGGCCGCTCAGGAAGCTATCGACTACCTTGTAGAGCAGGGTGAGAAGGTGGGTCTTGTTTCAGTTCACTTGTATCGCCCCTTCTCGGCAAAGCACTTCCTTGCCGCTGTGCCCAAGACTGCAAAGCGCATCGCCGTGCTTGACCGCACCAAGGAGCCCGGAGCCAATGGCGAGCCTCTTTACCTCGATGTAGTTGACTGCTACTACGGAGTTGAAAACGCCCCCATGATTGTAGGCGGCCGTTACGGTCTTGCTTCAAAGGACACCACTCCCGCTCAGATACTTTCGGTTTACGAAAACCTCGCTCTTCCCGAACCCAAAAACAACTTCACTCTCGGTATCGTAGACGATGTTACCTACATGTCGCTCCCGATGAAGGCTGAGGTTGCTCTCGGCGACAAGAGCACCTATGAGGCTAAGTTCTTCGGTCTTGGTGCCGACGGTACTGTAGGTGCCAACAAGAACTCTGTTAAGATTATCGGTGACAACACCAATAAATATTGCCAGGCTTACTTTGCCTACGACTCCAAGAAGTCGGGCGGTTTCACCTGCTCTCACCTGCGTTTCGGCGACAAGCCCATTCGCTCGACCTATCTGGTGACCACTCCTAACTTCGTGGCATGTCACGTACAGGCTTACCTGCACATGTATGATGTGACTCGCGGTCTTCGCGACGGCGGTACATTCCTTCTCAACACCATCTGGGAAGGCGAGGAGCTTGCAAAGAATCTTCCCAACAAGGTTAAGCGTTACTTTGCCGAGCACAACATCACCGTTTACTATATCAATGCAACCCGCATTGCTCAGGAAATCGGTCTTGGCAACCGCACCAACACCATCCTTCAGTCGGCATTCTTCCGCATCACCGAGGTTATCCCCGTTGACCTTGCAGTAGAGCAGATGAAGAAGTTCATCGTAAAGAGCTACGGCAAGAAGGGCCAGGATGTTGTCGACAAGAACTATGCAGCTGTTGACCGCGGTGGCGAATACAAGAAGCTTGATGTTGATCCCGCATGGGCATCACTTCCCGATGATGCAGTGGTTGCCAACAACGACCCCGAATTCATCAACAAGGTGGTTCGCCCCATCAACGCTCAGGACGGCGACCTTCTGCCCGTATCGGCATTCATCAACGATGCCGACGGTACTTGGGCTCAGGGTACTGCCAAGTATGAGAAGCGCGGTGTTGCCGCATTCGTTCCCGAATGGGACAAGGACAACTGTATACAGTGTAACAAGTGTGCCTACGTTTGTCCTCACGCTTCTATCCGTCCGTTCGTCATCACTCCCGAGGAACTCGCTGCAGCTCCTTTCGGCGAAGATGCTACAATACCTGCAATCGGCAAGACATTCACCGGAATGCGCTTCATGCAGGCTGTTGATGTTCTCGACTGTCTTGGTTGCGGCAACTGCGTCGATGTATGTCCCGGCAAGAAGGGCGTGAAGGCTCTCGCTATGAAGCCTCTCGAAACTCAGCTTGATATCCAGAAGAACTGGGATTACTGTGTTGACAACGTTAAGTCAAAGGCTTCGCTCGTTGATGTAAAGGCCAATGTCAAGAACTCGCAGTTTGCAACTCCGCTCTTTGAATTCTCGGGCGCTTGCTCGGGTTGCGGTGAAACTCCCTACGTTAAGCTTATAACCCAGCTCTTCGGCGACCGTGAAATCGTTGCCAACGCTACCGGTTGTAGCTCAATCTACTCGGGTTCTGTTCCCTCGACTCCCTACACCAAGGATGAGAACGGCCGCGGTCCCGCATGGGCTAACTCGCTCTTCGAGGACTTCTGCGAATTCGGTCTTGGTATGAACATCGCCAACGAGAAGATGCGTGAGCGTCTTGACGCAGCTATGCGCGGCGTTCTTGACTGCCCCGTATGCAGCGAAGAGATCAAGGCTCTCGCCACCAACTGGCTCGATGAGAAGAACGACGCTGCCAAGAGCCGCGAAATCGCCGACAAGCTCGTTCCGTTGATGGAAGCTTGCGGTTGCGACGCTTGCAAGAAGGTTCTTGAACTCAAGCACTTCCTCGTAAAGCGCAGCCAGTGGATAATCGGTGGTGACGGTGCTTCCTACGATATAGGTTTCGGTGGTCTTGACCACGTTATCGCATCGGGCAAGGATGTCAACATCCTCGTTCTCGACACCGAGGTTTACTCAAATACCGGTGGTCAAGCTTCAAAGGCTACTCCTATCGGTGCAATCGCCAAGTTTGCCGCAGCCGGTAAGCGTATCCGCAAGAAAGACCTTGGTCTTATCGCAACAACCTACGGTTACGTATATGTAGCTCAGATCGCTATGGGTGCCGACCAGGCTCAGACCCTCAAGGCCATCCGCGAGGCTGAGGCTTATGACGGACCGTCGCTTATCATCGCCTACGCTCCCTGTATCAACCACGGTATCAAGGCCGGTATGGGTAAGGCACAGCAGGAAGAGGCTAACGCAGTAGCTTGCGGTTACTGGCAGTTGTGGCGCTACAACCCCGCAGCCGAGCTTGAGGGCAAGAATCCGTTCACTCTCGACAGCAAGGAACCCAACTGGGATGCATTTGAGGACTTCCTCAAGGGTGAAGTGCGCTACGCTTCAGTAATGAAGCAGTATCCTGCTGAGGCTCAGGAACTCTTCCAGGCAGCTAAGGCTAATGCCAAGTGGCGTTACAACAACTACCGTCGCCTTGCTCAGCAGCAGTGGGGTGTTGATCCGGAAGTTGAAACACTTGAAAACAACTAATAAGCCGCTCCTTAAAAGAGTGACCCAATAGACAAAGGCGGTCGGTTCTTTATAGAATCGACCGCCTGTTTTTTGCATAAAAAATGCGCTTCGCGACATTATGGGGTGAAATCCGGGGTTTCGGAGCATTATATTTGCTGAAAAAAAGTAATTATGGAAAACGCAACAACCAAAACGTCGAGCCGCAAGGGCAAGAATCTGAAGTTTGATCAAGAGTGGAAGGATGCAGTCGACTGCCTGCCGAAACACTATCGCGACGAAATATGCGCCGCAATTGAAGCCTATCAGCGCGACCTTACCGTAATCGAGGTGACTCCCGGCGTGCCACGTGCCATATTCATGCTCATCATGCCCACAATCCGTCGTCGCTACCGCGCCCGAGAACTGCGCCGCCTCGCCCGCGCCCGCAAGGCCGCCACCAAATCCGTCGCCAAGTTCACTCCCTCCCGCCGCCCCACAAAATCCAAAACTTCACTTGCAGATTCCATTCAGGAAATAGATAAATTAGAATCAGATATTATGATGCATCCTGCCATGAATCCGCTCAAGTATGGCTCTAATCGCAAATCGGGGCGGAATCGGCTTAATTCGTTCGTGCGTAATCGCTTTCGAAACAAAAAGTAATATTGTGGGCGTTTATATTAAGAACCGATATAAAATGCATTATATTTGTAAAATGATATGATGTGTTTAATTTATATTTTAGACAAATGGATATACAATTAAGAATTAGCGATTATTCATCACATAAAGATTTGATATCTGTCCTGTCCCCTTTGTTTGAGGTTGGAAACGATGAAAGTATCCGTTTTGTTTTGGATATGCCTTCCGCCGATGAAACTATTTGTATTTATCCAGATTATTTTTGTTGGTTGTATCAGTGTTGAAGTTCCTTAATCGTTCAGGGAAGGTGATTGCTATAGGAATCTTGAATGACACTGACAATACTAATATACAATTATGAAAATGACGATAGTTGTATATCGTATTTCAACGGTGAGATACGCAGCAAAGCATCAACAAAGAAGGTTATTGAAATAAGTGAATTTGATGGAAGTACGATTGGTGACATCTATAATTCAATTATGCAGACTTTGAATTCTATTTCAAGTATAGATCTTACGGTTTTACAAGCTCTGGGATACTGCTTTTATGAATTGTTGGATAATGTATTGAATCATTCTGAAATTGATAAAGGATTGGTAGTCGTACACTATGATGAGGATGAATCGATAATAAGAATTATGATATGTGACACCGGTATCGGTATTTATAAGTCATTGACTACGGCGCCTAAGAATGCATGTTATGGAAGTTATACTGAAGAGGATGCGCTTTTGAAATGTATTGAAGATAAGGTTACAAACGGAAAAGGCATGGGGTTCGGGCTGTTCTCGACTTCAGGTCGGTTTTGATTTGTCCGTCAATTGCTCGGGTTCAATCCTGTTGCTGTGCCTCGACTGTCTGTATCAATCGCTTTATCTCTTCCTTGCTCTTGAACGTGGCGGGAGCTGTGAGGGGAGTATTATACTCTTCAATAAATTCGTTGAATGGAACTATTGTATCTTCGGGATGAACCGCTCTCCACCACAATTCTGCGCGACGTCTGATTTCCGGTTCAAATTCTTTTGAGATTATTCCATTAATCCCTATAGCTGCCACATGGTCATATAGTGGAGCGTCATAAATAAGACCGTCGGCCACATCTTGCCATTTACAGTTCTTGATGAACGTTGGGCCACCTCCGGCATCTCCGATGTAATTTGTTTCTCCATAAGGATTATCTTTCAAGTCAATGCCAAAGGGACGGCATTCTCTCCGCTCGAAAGCGGCGTCCCAGGTGCCGTTGCCTGTCATCGGATAGTTCTGTCCATCGAAAAGTACATAATCAAACCAGTTTATCACAACTATCTTGACCCGGTCTTCGCCAAAGGTCTTTTTCATCCACCATCCTTGCGTACCGTAGTCGCGCTTCCATGGCTTGAAGTAACCTGAATAGCTGATGGCGTGTGGCTGGCTGGTTATCACCAGGGCTTTGCGGGTACCCTTGACAGGGAGCTGGCATTTATACATTGAGGCGAAGTTGGCGCTCAAGATGCTGTCGCGGTTAGTCTTGTTAAGGGATGTCCAGAAAGCCTTGTAATCATCCACAGTGTGAATGCTATCCCAAGAGAAACTTATGTCAGTCAGGCCCAGATGTATTTTACGGGAGGATTCCTTATTGATTTTATACAAGCCTTTGAGAAACTTTATGCGGTTATATTTCTCCCATAACGGATAAAAACATTCGCCTTTCCGATAATAGGTGTAAAGGCTGTCCATGAATTCATTTTCTGAGGAATAGGAGCCTTGCAGCAGTCGGTTCACATCCTCTGTCATATTTATGCCACCTACTTCGGTATAGACATGACCCACACGCTCGGCAAAGCGGGGATCGGCAAGCAGATCGAGAATAAAATTATATTGTATAGAGTCACGATGGTCGCGCTCTCCCAACACTACGATATCGGATTTATCAAAAAGCTTGAAGACATAGTCCTTAGGTGATACACCGTTTTTATCGGCATATTCATGCAGTGCTTTTACAGACGCCACCGACGGTGTTTGTGCCGCTAAATCAGCAGCAGATGTCAGAATGACGAACAACAAGCATCTTGCGATTGTATGTAGCATCGTATTAACCATAAACTAAAATGTTTGAATGTATATTAATGATTGGTGTCGCTTATGATTTACAAAGATAGTTATTTTGCAATCAGTATGAAATAGCAAGGAGCCAAGCGTGTTGCTCAGCTCCTTGGGATAGTGTTGTCTTACCAGGATTCGAACCTAGACAGGCAGAACCAAAAACTGCAGTGCTACCATTACACCATAAGACAATCCTTATTGCTCAAGCCGTTAGGCCTAAAGCGTTGCAAAGGTAAGGAGATTTTTCGACCTATGCAATATTTTGCTGCTAAATTTGGTTATTTGACAATCAATAGGAAGTAGTTCTTCTTGCCCTTCTGGACGAGTATATACTTATCGTTGAGGAGCAAGCTTTGAGTTGCAGGCTCGTTGATTTCGGTCACTTTCTCCTTGTTGATGGAGAAGCCGCCCTGCTGTGCGAGCTTGCGAAACTCGCCTTTGCTGGGGAACACGGCAGCCTTTTCGGTGAGCAGGTCAACGATTTTTACCGAGCCGTCGAGGTCGGCCTTTGCAATCTCAAATGTGGGCACGCCTTCAAATACGGCAAGGAGTGTGTCCTCGTCGATGCGGCGCAGGATGTCGCCGGCCTTGTTGCTGAAGAGAATCTGCGATGCCTCGACAGCAGCTTCGTAGTCGGCAGCCGAGTGTACCATAGTGGTGACCTCCTTGGCGAGGCGTTTCTGCAACGGACGCTGTCCGGGATCCTTGGCCTGTTCGGCAACAAGCTCGTCGATCTCTTCGCGGGTAAGCTCGGTGAAGATCTTGATATATTTCTCGGCATCGGCATCCGATACGTTCAGCCAGAATTGGTAGAACTTGTAGGGAGAAGTGTATCGGGGATCGAGCCATACGTTGCCGCTCTCGGTTTTTCCGAATTTTCCACCATCGGCTTTTGTGATAAGCGGGCATGTCAGCGCGAAAGCCTCACCGCCGTTGGTGCGGCGAATAAGCTCGGTACCGGTTGTGATGTTGCCCCACTGGTCTGATCCGCCCATTTGCAGCTTGCAGCCCTTGGTTTCGTATAGGTGGAGGAAGTCGTATCCCTGAAGGAGCTGATAGGAGAACTCGGTGAATGAAAGTCCGTCACGAGCCTCACCGTTGAGGCGTTTCTGCACCGAATCCTTCGCCATCATGTAGTTGACGGTGATGTGCTTGCCCACGATGCGGGCAAAGTCGAGAAACGAGAAGTCCTTCATCCAGTCGTAGTTGTTGACGAGCTCGGCCTTGTTGGGAGCGTCTGACTCGAAATCAAGGAACTTTGCGAGTTGCTTCTTTATGCATTCCTGATTGTGACGCAGGGTGGCTTCGTCGAGCAGATTACGCTCGGCCGACTTGCCCGAAGGGTCGCCTATCATGCCGGTAGCGCCGCCCACGAGTGCCAGCGGCTTGTGGCCGCAACGCTGAAGGTGACGGAGCATCATCACTCCGCACAAGTGTCCTATGTGAAGTGAGTCGGCAGTGGGGTCGATACCCAGGTAAGCGGTGACCTGCTCTTTTTCAAGCAGTTCTTCGGTGCCGGGAATCATGGTGTGTACCATCCCGCGCCATTTAAGTTCGTCGATAAAATTCATCGAATGATAAAAATATAGTTTGTATCTAAATGTATCAAGTGGATTTTGAGTTGCAAAATTAATCATTTATCATGACATTGCGCAATGTAATTGGCGTAAAAAGCTTAAATTTGTGCAATTATGATTTTGAATTGTAATGACGGCGATTGCCGTCAGGTATAAAAGGCATTGAAATGAATGACTTGATAAAGCTTGAAAGCGATAAGTTGCGTTATATGGGGCTGTCGGTTGACAATCCCTGCCATGTCACCGTAAAATCGGGAGTGACTGCGGTGATAGGCGCCAACGGCTCGGGCAAGTCGACGCTCGGGCGAATACTTGAGAAAGGATGGAACATTGCCACCAATATTGTGCGTCCGTGTCGTCCCGACCTGAAGGTGAAGTTCATCGAGTTTGGCGATATACACTCGCTCAGCGGTTTCCATGTTGAGTACTACCAGCAGCGTCATGAGGCTACGATGAACGATGAGGTTCCCACAGTGAGGGAGCTTATGGGACAACGCATCGACATGCCGCAATGGGACGTCTATTGCCGCCGGATGCGTCTTGAGGGAATCGAGGACAAAAAGGTTAACTTCCTGTCGAGCGGCGAGCTGCGCAAGCTTCTTGTGGTCAATGTGCTGCTTGAGTCGCCCGACCTGCTTATAATGGACAATCCCTACATAGGTCTTGATGCTGCGTCGCGCGACTTGCTCGACGAGGCTATAGCCGACATGTCGTCGCGCGGCATCTCGGTGATGCTGCTGTTGTGCAATCCCGGCGAGATACCGACAGTGGTCGACACGGTGATACCGATGATCGACATGCGCATAGGCGAGCCGATAACGCGTGAGGGCGATGTGCAGCTTGTGCGCAACCGCGTCATGTCGCTTATGGATTATGCTGTCGACCTTGAGCGCATCCCCAAGTCGACTCGCGTGACAAAGCCTTACGAAGTGGCTCTTGAACTTCGCGGCTGCAATGTTAAATATGGCCGACGCATGATTCTTGAGAACGTGTCGTGGACTGTGCGCCGCGGCGAGTGCTGGGCCCTTGCCGGACCCAACGGTGCCGGAAAGTCGGTGTTGCTCAGCCTGGTATATGCCGACAATCCGCAGGCCTATTCCAACGACATCACAATCTTTGACCGCAAGCGGGGAAGCGGCGAGAGCATCTGGGACATAAAGAGCCGCATCGGCTATGTGTCGCCCGAGATGCACCTCTATTTTCGTCACCAGGGCACTGTGGCCGATGTCGTCGCTCAGGGCCTTGGAAACACGCTGGGAAGCTTCGGCCGCACCAACGCCTCCAACTATGAAGCCGCTATGCGCTGGCTTGAGCTGTTTCATCTTGAGTCATTCGCCGACAGGCGCTACTCTACATTGTCGACAGGCGAGCAGCGGATGGTGCTGATTGCACGCACGCTCATCAAGCACCCCGACCTGCTGATTCTCGACGAACCCCTGCATGGACTCGATGCCGCACGCAAGCGCAGTGTGAGGGCGGTTGTCAATGCGCTTGTGCATCGCGACTCGCCCACATTGATATATGTGACCCACTTCCTGCCCGAGGTGCCTGAGTGTGTTTCGTTCACCAAGACCCTTGAAAGGTTAAAAAATGTATAAAAGCGGGTGGGGCGAGAGATCGAATCGTTGTCAAACTGTTACTTTTTTGTAACTTTGACAAATTGGATACCTATAAATATATGAAATCACTCCATTTTGCTATATTCATTCTTGCAATGTTTATCGCAGGCTGTAAAAGCGGCAAGAAACAATCGACAGTTGAAGTCATCGAGGCTCCGGCGACTATCGACATCGTGAATTTTAATGCCGACAGCGCGTATAAATATGTCAAGACCCAGGTCGATTTCGGGCCGAGGGTTCCCGGCTCGACGGGACACGCGGCTTGTGCCGACTACCTGATAAACAGCCTGTCGCGCTATGGCGCCGACACTGTCATCGTGCAGCGGGCTGCCTTGAAGAATTATCTCGACGGCGACATGCCCATTATAAACATAATGGGCCGATACGGAGTCGACAAGCCCGAGAGAGTGCTGCTCGTGGCGCATTGGGACACACGCCCCTGGGCCGACAGCGACCCCAATATCGAAAACAGGGCGAGGGCCGTGCCCGGAGCAAATGACGGAGCCAGCGGAGTGGGCGTGCTGCTTGAGATAGCGCGTCAGATGAGCGCCAAGCGTCCTGATGTGGGAGTCGACATCCTCTTTGTCGACGGTGAGGACTCAGGCCGCTCCGACGGATGGGGCGCGTCGGAGGAAACGTGGTGCATCGGAACCCAGTACTGGATTAAGAATATGCCTTACACGCAAAGCACGCTTCCCCGCTACGGAATATTGCTCGACATGGTGGGCGGCATCGATGCCACATTCCCGCGTGAATATGTGTCGGACTACTATGCCCGCGCGGTCAACGACAAGGTATGGAGCATGGCCTCGGCCTCGGGTTATGGCAAGGTGTTCAGTAACGATCAGCGCGGCGGTCTTATCGACGACCACACGTTTATCAACCGTGCCGGCATCCCCTGCATCGACATCATCGAGTGTGGCCATCCCGAAACTGGTACATTCTCGCCTGTGTGGCACACCGTCAACGATGACATGGAGCACATCGGAAAGAGCACGCTAAAGGCGGTGGGACAGACTGTGGCCAATGTAATATATCACGAAAAAGCCGAATAACAACAAAACTGCACATACAATGACTATAAATCAGCTACAAGACGAAATAATTGAAGAGTTTGCCGACATCGATGACTGGATGGACCGTTATGCCTATATAATCGACATGGGCAATGCGTTGCCTCCCATCGACGAGGCCTATCGCACACCGGAGCATCTTATCGAGGGTTGCCAGAGCCGTGCATGGCTACATGCCGAGTTGACCCCCGAGGGAAAAATCGAGTACACTGCCGACAGTGACGCTATAATCGTGAAGGGAATCATAAGCATGCTTGTAAAGGTGCTGTCGGGTCACACTCCGCGTGAGATAGTTGACAGCGACCTCTACTTCATCGACCGCATAGGCCTATCGGAGAACCTGTCGCCGACGCGAAGCAACGGACTCGCCGCCCTCGTGAAACAGATGCGGCTCTATGCCGTGGCGTTCCTTGCCAAGCAGCAGGCTGAAGGCGCGGCCCAATGAAGCCCCCACAGTCACATGTAAAGAAATATTCCAATCATTATAAATAATTAAAAGTCAACTTATGTTTAAGAATCAACCTGCGGGCTTGTACGTGCTGTCGCTTGCCAATATGGGCGAACGTTTCGGCTACTACACCATGCTCGCGATCTTCCTGCTGTTCCTGCAGGCGAAATTCGGCTTTGATGCCGCAGTTTCAGGTCAAATCTATGCCATTTTCCTTGCTTTGGTCTACTTCATGCCTCTGATTGGAGGTTGGGTTGCCGACAAGTGGAGTTTCTCAAAGTGTGTCGTCACCGGTATCTGCATCATGTTTGTGGGCTATCTTATAATGGCCATCCCAACAGAAATACGCAGCACATCGTCGCTTGTAGTGCTATGTGCCGCTCTTGCGCTGATTGCCGTCGGCACGGGATTGTTCAAAGGCAATCTCCAGGTTATGGTGGGCGACCTCTACAACGATCCCCGTTATTCGTCGCAGCGCGACTCGGCGTTCTCGATTTTCTACATGGCAATCAACATCGGCTCGATGTATGCACCCATGACCGCCACAGCCATGTGTAACATGGCCATGAAGGGTCAGGGTCTTGTCTATAATCAGAAGCTTCCCGCACTGTGTAACGCATATCTTGACGGACATGAAAATGCCGCCGATCTCGTGGCTACGATCAATGAGAGCGGAATGCAGGTGGGCACATCACTCGGTGATTTCTGTATGAAATATATCGACACGTTGTCGACCGGCTACGGCTACGGATTCGGTGTGGCATGTGTTTCGCTCATTGTCAGCTTCCTTGTCTACATCATCGGCCGTCGCGCTTATGCACAGGTAATCACCGACAAGAAGTCGGCATCGGCCGCATCGGCTGTCAACAACGGTCCCGAACTCACTCCCTCGCAGACCAAGAGCCGCATCATCGCTCTTCTTCTCGTGTTTGCTGTTGTCATTTTCTTCTGGATGGTATTCCATCAGAACGGTGCCACTCTCACTGAATTTGCCAAAAGCTGTACTTCGCCCGAAGCTACAGGATGGACCCGAATCGGATTCAACGTGTGGGCTCTTACCGCTATATTCATCGGCGTTTATGCACTTTTCAACCTGTTCCAGACCCGCAGCAACTCAGGCCGCGCAATATCGGCTCTGATCCTTGCAGCCGTGGCAGGTGCACTTGTCTACATCTACAATATAACTCCTGAAGTTGTTGAGGGCATCCAGCCTCAGCAGTATCAGCAGTTCAACCCGTTCTATGTGGTTGCGCTAACTCCGGTGTCGCTCGCGTTGTTCGGATGGCTCGCTTCGCGCAAGAAAGAGCCTTCGGCTCCCCGCAAGATAGGCTACGGTATGGTAATGGCCGGTATCGCTTACGGTGTCATGGTTATCGGTTCGCTCGGTCTTGCCGGAACTCAGGGAGCCGTATCGCCCAACTGGCTGATTTCGACCTATCTGTTGCTCACGTTTGCCGAGCTGCTGTTGTCGCCTATGGGTATCTCCTTCGTGTCGAAGGTGGCTCCTCCCAAGTACAAGGGTGCCATGATGGGTGGATGGTTTGCAGCTACGGCCATCGGTAACTACCTCGTGTCGATACCCATGTTGCTCTGGGGCAAGATTTCGCTTGCATGGCTTTGGGGAATCCTCATCATCATCTGCGGCATCTCGGCTACATTTATCTTCGCTATAATGAAGAAGCTCGAGGCCGCGACATCCGATGCTCCCGCGCTTGACCCCGTTGACAATGTTGAGGATGACGCTATATGATGTAACCCGTCGACTTGATTAATAAAAACGGCAAGGCAACCGCAGGTATTTTACCGCTACGGTTGCCTTGCTTGTTAATTTTAGTTGACAAATTGCCGCTGGTTAGCGAATAAATGATTAACTTGCACTCGATTTAAAAGAGAAAAAATATACCTGTAATGCGAAATTTTACCAATGTACATGACATAGGCGACCTCCGCACTGCTGTGGCCGAGGCGCTTGAAGTTAAGGCCAACCGATTCGGCTATAAGAATCTCGGTGAGAACAAGACTCTGCTCATGCTCTTTTTCAACTCATCATTGCGCACCCGATTGAGCACCCAGAAGGCTGCTATGAATTTGGGCATGAACGTCATGGTGCTCGATGTCAATCAGGGAGCATGGAAGCTCGAAACCGAGCGCGGAGTAATCATGGACGGCGACAAGCCCGAGCATCTGCTTGAGGCCATTCCGGTTATGGGATGTTACTGCGATGTGATAGGCGTGAGGTCGTTTGCGCGTTTTGAATCCAAGGCCGACGACTACGAGGAGAAGATAATCAACCAGTTCATCCGATATTCAGGCCGCCCCGTGTTCTCGATGGAAGCGGCTACGCGTCATCCGTTGCAGTCGTTTGCCGACCTGGTAACAATCGAGGAGCACAAGACCGTGGAGCGTCCCAAGGTGGTGATGACATGGGCTCCTCATCCCAAGGCTCTTCCCCAGGCTGTGCCCAACTCGTTTGCCGAGTGGATGAACGCTGCCGGCTACGACTTCGTGATAACGCATCCCCACGGCTATGAACTCGCTCCCGAGTTTGTGGGCAATGCCAAGGTTGAGTATGATCAGGACAAGGCTCTTGAGGGTGCCGACTTCGTATATGCCAAGAACTGGAGCGCCTACATGGATCCCAATTACGGCAAGGTGATAAGCACCGACCGCAGCTGGACCGTGACGGCCGAGAAGATGGCGCTGACCAACAACGCTTACTTCATGCACTGTCTGCCCGTGCGTCGCAACATGATTGTTAGCGACGATGTAATCGAGGGCCCGAGGTCGCTGGTGATTCCCGAAGCCGCCAACCGTGAGATTTCGGCTCAGGTGGTGTTGAAGCGTATTCTTGAAGGATTGCAGAAATAGAGCCGATGAGTACGAAGAGCCCCAAGGAGGTGATAGATGCCGCTCTTGTCACAGGATGCAACAAAGTGGCGTTGCCGTCGCGTGACTTCGGCCGATTTGCGTTGCTTACGGTTCTTGCCGGGGTCTACATCGCATTCGGAGGCACGCTGTCGGTGATTCTCGGGTACGGATTTCCCGAACTGACGGCGGGCAATCCCGGTCTTCAGAAGCTGCTTAGCGGAGCCGCGTTCCCTATAGGACTTATACTTGTGGTGGTGCTTGGCGCCGAGCTGTTTACCGGCAACAATGCGTTGCTCATGCCGCCGCTCATGGCCGGTAAGTGCTCATGGCGCGATGTCGCCGTTAACTGGGTGCTGGTCTATCTTGGCAACTTCGTGGGTGCTATCGGCTTCGTATATGTGTTTGTCTATGTCACGGGGCTTATGTCGCCCGAGCCTTATCATGCCGCGATAGTGAAGATAGCCGAGGCCAAGGTGTCGATGCCGTGGCTTACGGTCATGGTGAAAGGCATCGGAGCCAACTGGTGCGTGTGTCTTGCGATATGGCTTGCCATGGCGGCCAAGAGTAGCGGGGCCAAGATGTTTGGCTGCTGGCTTCCTGTCATGGCTTTCGTTGCGCTGGGCTACGAACACTCGATTGCCAACATGTTCTTCATCCCTTGCGGAATGCTTGAGGGGGCATCGGTCACTCCGTGGCAAATGGTGTGCGACAACCTGATTCCCGCCACGATAGGCAACATTATAGGAGGTGCTTTGCTGGTGGGATGTGTGCACGTATATCTACATCGCGTCAAGTCCTGAATTACTGAACGATAAAAACAACAGGCGGCGTGTCGGGTTATTGAAAACGACACGCCGCCTGTTGTTATCTTGCTTGTTGATATGCTTATTCGGCGCACACCGATGCGAGTGCGTCGGCAAGCGATTCAAGCGAATAGCGTATTACCGAGCGCGGAGAGCCTATGTTGAGGCGCATGAATCCGCTGCCTTCGGCTCCAAACATCGCTCCGTCGTTGAGCGCGAGATGAGCCTTGTTGACAAAGAGCTTTATGAGCTCGTCGTGCGACATGCACAGCCCGCGGCAGTCGAGCCACACAAGGAATGATGCCTCGGGACGAATTACCTTTATGTCGGGCAGCTTCTCGGCTACGATCTCCTCCACTTCGGCGATTGTGCCTTCGATGTATTCAAGCATCTCGTCGAGCCAATCCTCGCCTTGGGTGTAGGCGGCTTCGGTGCCTATGGTGGCTATGAATGTGGGAGCATCAAATTCATTCACCATGAGCCAGTGGAAGAAGGGTTCGCGCAGCTTGGGATTCTTCACCACGCACCATGAGCTTACAAGGCCGGCGATGTTGAATGTCTTGGAGGGGGCTCCCAGGGTTATCGACACTTCGGCTGCCTCGGGGCTTACCGATGCGAAGGGGAAGTGGGGCTTGCCGTAGAGCATGAGGTCGGCATGGATTTCGTCGCTTACCACCGTCACGCCATACTTCTTGGCGAGTCGTGCAACTTCCTGAAGCACCTCGACGCTCCACTGGATGCCCACGGGGTTGTGGGGGTTGCAGAGAATCATCATCTTGGGGTGCTCGTCGCGGAATATGCGTTCAAGACCCTCGAGGTCCATGCGGTAGTTGTTGCCGTCAAATATCAGGGGATTGTTGACCGCTACTCGGCCGTTGCCTTCGGTCACCATGCGGAACGGGTGGTACACGGGCGGCTGTATCACCACTTTGTCGCCGCGCTGGGTGAAGAAGTTGATAGCAAGCGCAATGCCTTTTACAACTCCGGGTATATAGGTAATCTCTTCACGTTTTACATTCCAGTTGTGACGGCGGGCAAGCCATCCTGTGATTGAGTCCCAATAGCTTTGGGGAGCTCCGGCATAGCCGTAGACGGGGTGCTCGATGCGTCGCGACAGTGCTTCGCGGATGCGTGGCGACACGGCGAAGTCCATGTCGGCGATCCATAGGCCGAGCAGGTCGTCGCGTCCAAAAAATTCATTCAGTGAATCTACTTTCATAGCACCACTTCCGTGGCGGTCGATAAGTTGATCGAAATTGTATTTTCCCATTGTGGTATTTAATTTACTAAAGAAACCTCGCGGGTTTCACTTACACTTTATTTTTTTGCAAATATACTATTTTTAGTGCGATTGATTCAATCTTTTTTGCTAAGTTTGTATTACATTACAACAAAAACTGGCTTACAGCGATGGACGAACGCAGAAAACTTACTCCCGAAGAAGAAGACAGGCTCGTCGAAGCCGAATTTCAGGATGTGCTTAACGGCTATCTTGCGAGTAATCACCGCAAGAAGGTGGAAATAATAGAAAGAGCGTTCCGATTTGCAAAAGAGGCCCATAAGGGCATCAGGCGCAGGTCGGGAGAGCCTTATATATTGCATCCTATAGCCGTAGCCAAGATCGCGAGTCAGGAAATCGGCCTTGGCTCGACCTCGATTTGTGCCGCCTTGCTGCATGACATGGTGGAGGACACCGAGTACACGGTGGAGGACATAGAGCAACATTTCGGCAAGAAGATTGCACAGCTCGTAGCCGGACTCACCAAAATTTCGGGCGGTATATTCGGCGACAAGGCATCGGCCCAGGCCGAGAATTTCCGAAAGCTGCTGCTAACCATGAGCGAGGACATACGCGTGGTGCTTATAAAAATGGCCGACCGACTGCACAACATGCGCACGCTCGGTTCAATGTCGCCCAACAAGCAGTATAAGATAGCCGGTGAAACTCTCTACATATATGCTCCGCTGGCCCATAGACTCGGCCTGTTTGCAATAAAGACCGAACTTGAGGATCTCAGCTTCAAATATGAGCATCCGGCCGCATACTCGCGTATAAGCGAACAGATAAGGGAGTCGGAGTCGAGGCGTGCCGCCGTTTACAACGACTTCTCGCTGCCCATCAAGGAGAAGCTCAACGAGATGGGAATAACCTATGATGCCAAGGCTCGGCTTAAGTCGGTCTATTCTATATGGCGCAAGATGGAAACCAAGCACATCCCGTTTGAGGAGGTCTATGACCTCTACGCCATGCGCATAATATTCGACTGCCCCGACCAGAGCAAGGAGAAGGCTATATGCTGGCAGATATATGCCGCCATTACCGACCTCTACAAGCTGCATCCCGAGCGCACGCGCGATTGGATAAGCAACCCCAAGGCCAACGGCTATCAGGCACTGCATCTTACCGTGATGGGTCCCGACGGCAACTGGATTGAGGTGCAGATTCGTTCGCGACGGATGGATGAGATTGCCGAACTCGGATTTGCCGCACACTGGAAATATAAGATAGGCGAGGGCGACGAGGAGAGCGAGCTTAATGCCTGGCTGTCGACAATCAAGGACATCCTTGACAATCCCGAACCCAACGCCATCGACTTTCTCGACACACTTAAGCTGAATCTGTTTGCCTCGGAAATCGTGGTGTTCACCCCTAAGGGCGAATTGCTCACGCTCCCCAATAACTCGACGGTGCTCGACGTGGCATTTGAGCTTCACTCGCAGATAGGAATGCACTGCATTGCCGGAAAAGTCAATCATAAGCTTGTGCCGCTGAGCCACAAGCTGCGCTCAGGCGATCAGGTGGAGGTGCTCACCTCGCAGTCGCAGACCCCCAAGCCCGAGTGGGTCAACTTCCTTGCCACCGCAAAGGGCAAGACAAGGTTGCGTGCCGTGCTGCGCAAGGAGCTGCAGCCTATTATCGAGAAGGGTAAGGAGATATATGATAATTTCCTGAAGGAGCATTCGATAATGGAGAATAACGAGGTGCTTACCAAGATTCTCGGAGCGCTTCATTTCCAGAATCGCGAAACACTGTTCACCGCTCTCGGCAACGGAGAAGTGACGCTCCCTCAGTATCTGGTCAAGATGCTTCGTCCGGTGTCGTCGTCGCTTATATCAAAGATACTCCGTCCGCTCAAAGGTAACAAGGGAAAGAAGTCGGGCGAAAACAACGAGGATGTCGCGCCCGCCAAGGCTCCCATCAACATGAAGGAAACCTACATTCTGCGATGTGGCGAGGATGGCAACAACTTTAAGATATCGGATTGCTGCAGCCCCATTCCCGGCGATGATGTAATGGGATGGGTAAACGACGACGGCGATGTGGAGTTGCATGCGCTCACGTGTCCCCGCGCACAGGTGCTGAAGGCAAGTTACGGAAGGAGAATATTGAATACGGAGTGGGCCGAGCAGACCCACAAGTTCCTTGCCAATATAAGAATGGAGGGTATCGACCGATTCGGCATCCTTCAGGAAATCATACAGATGATATCGATGCACATGGCTATCGACATCCGCAAGCTTGACATCGAGGCCGAGAACGAAGTGTTTCATTGCGACCTTTCGGTGCTTGTAAGTGACACAAATGTAGTGACCGACCTGTGCAATAAGGTGAAGCAGATACGTGGTGTGCAACGAGCCAGCCGAGTGAACTGACATTATTTCCAATGATGATGAACAACCTTTTTTCAAGAAACAATATCATAAAGGCGCTGCTATTCATCGGCGCCGTTGTGATTATCATAGGGTTCCTTCCCCGCAAGGACACCAACACCTACCACTACGAGATGGGAAAGCCCTGGGCCTATTCGCTGCTCACTGCGCCAAGCGACATGCCAATATACCTTGACACTATAAGTGCGCGTCATGTGCGCGACAGCATTGACGCGTCGTTCCGTCCCGTATATGAGCGTGACCAGAACATCGAGAAGTCGGCAGTGGCCGCCTACGCTACGAGAGTCAACAACACCGAGTCGCTCGGCCTGAGCCCGCTCGAACGCAACCGACTGATAAACACGCTGCGCACACTGCTTGAAAGCGGCATCGTGGATCAGGAAACCTATCAGGAGGTTAAGTCGGGGCGATTGCCTGAGGTGCGTTTCATCCATGACAATACATCGATCTACATACCCACCGACGGATTCATGTCGGCCCGCGTGGCCTACGAGAGGCTCGACAGCATATTCAACGAGGAGCATTACCGCCGTGCGATAGAGCTGACGGCCATGTCGCAGTTCCTTGTCCCCAACATCGTGCGTGACACTGTAGCCACCGAGCGTCTTTACGACGAGATGCTTCAAAAGGCCATGGCTCCCGTGGGCGTGATTCAGCAGGGTGAGCGAATAATCGACAAGGGCGACATTGTCACCCCCGAGCTTTACTCGCTGTTGCAGACCTACGACTCGATGACCGGACAACGTTCGGCGAGCAAGGTCGACCGTCACTATTACCCTATCTTAGGACAGCTGCTCTATGTGATGATACTGCTTGCCTCGCTCTATTTCTTCCTCGGATATTTTCGCTGGCGCATATTCGGCAACACCCGTGCCATGGTGCTTATAATGGCCCTTATCACGGCGTTTGTTGTATTCTCCTATGGCATGGGCGACACGTTCCGCAGCGGATTGTATATGGTGCCGTTTACCATCGTGGCTATCCTGATGGTGGTGTTCTTCGACGGCCGCACGGCATTCTTTGTCTACATCACCGAGATTATGCTGTGTACGATAATCTCCAATTTCCCGCTCGAGTTCATCTTCGTGCAGTTGATTGCCGGAATCACGGCCATAACCTCGCTCAAGAATCTCGACCGTCGGTCGCAGCTTGTGCGCTCGGCACTATTTATTTTCCTCGCCTACAGCATCTCCTATACGGCTGTGGAGGTCATGCAGGTGGGAACGCTTGAGAAGCTGAACACAAGGATGTTTGGCTGCTTTGCGATCAATGCCGTGCTCATATCGTTTACCTACATACTGGTGTTTGTGCTTGAGAAGATTTTCGGATTCGTGTCGTCGGTTTCGCTTGTCGAGCTGAGCGATGTCAACAATCCCATTCTCCGCGAGCTGTCGGAGGAGTGTCCCGGTACATTCCAGCATTCGATGCAAGTGAGTACGCTCGCTTCCGATGCCGCCCACCGCATAAACGCCAATGTGCAGCTTGTGCGTACCGGAGCTTTGTATCACGACATAGGCAAGATAAACAATCCCGCGTTCTTTACCGAGAACCAGCATGGCGTGAATCCGCATGACGCACTCAACCCCATGCAGAGCGCTCGCGTGGTGATAGGCCATGTCATCGACGGACTGAAAAGGGCCGAGAAGGCTCAGTTGCCCGATGTGGTTAAGGACTTCATCACACAACATCACGGAACCGGAAAGGCGAAATATTTCTACAACACCTATTGTAACGCTCACCCGGGCGAAGAGGTGGATGAGGCTGCGTTTACCTATCCCGGTCCCAATCCTCAGACACGCGAGGCTTCCATATTGATGATGGCCGATGCGGTTGAGGCTGCGTCACGCTCGCTGAAGGAGCATACGGTGGAGAACATAACGGCGCTTGTCAACCGCATAATCGATGCGCAGATTGCCGAAGGACTTCACAACGAGTCGACCATTTCGTTCCGTGACGTCAACATCATAAAGGAGGCTTTTGTGGAGCGACTGCGCACGATGTATCACGTGAGAGTGAGCTATCCCGACCTGAAAAAGCCGGCCGAGCCCACACAGCCCGCCGATAAAAAGCCCGAGGTGAAAACCGAGGATTAAGCTACCGCGACATCGAAGTGACCTGCGCTGTGGCGTTAAACTACTTTTTATGATTGAGTTAATACTTGTTTAATCGGGACGATATTACAAAAATTTCAGTAATTTTGTTAATGACGACCGGATTGGCGAGTGCGTGACTCCCGATTGCGTGTTGTCGCATATTTTTATAATATTGGTTCCGTCATGAAAAGAATTGCATTACTGTTTATATCAGTCATCGTCCTTGCTTCGGCTTCAGGGATGGGTGCGGCACCACGTGACACTAAAAAGCAGAAGTTTGAGAAGCCCGATATGGAGAAGATTCGCGAGGAGGTCAACGACCCTTCGTCGAAGTATTACTACCCGCTGTTGATGAAGAATTTTGAAACCAACGATACTTTGCTCGACCTTGACCAATACCGTCACCTCTATCTCGGCTATGTATTTCAGGAGGATTATAACCCCTATCGCAAAAGCGAACACACCAACAAGGTTGAGGATCTTTACTATAAGGATAAGCACACTCCGGCCGAGTGTGACACTATCATAAAGTATGCCGAGCTGTCGTTGAAGGATGATCCTTTTGACCTTCGTCAGATGTCGTTTCTCATATATGCCTATCGAGAGAAGCAGAAGAACAATCTCGCCAATATATGGCAATATAAACTTAATCACATCCTTGAGGCGATAGTGTCGACCGGCACCGGTCTTGACGAGGAGAACGCCTGGATAGTGATAAATCCTCAGCATGAATACAATCTGCTGAACTTCAAGAATTATATTGCCAAGTCGCAGGAGTATAAGCCGCCACATTACGACTATATAACGGTGAACCAGGAGGACTCCAAGGACCCGAAAGGATTCTACTTCAATGTGCTGTACATATTGCAGGAGTACTACCGAAAGTTCCCCGACAGCAAGTAACGGCAAGCGCAATAAATGGAAAAGGCTCGGTATTCAATCCGAGCCTTTTCTATATCAACATGGTGGTGTGACGACAGCGTCACTTCCATTTCATCTTGAGCGAGCCGTACATTATGGCTGCGAGTGCGATGAACAATCCCACGCTTCCGGCAAGGAGCGCATAGGTTTCGAGGTTGAGCAGCACATAGATGTAGATGTATATTATCGACAGCAGTCCGCTGATGACCAAGGCGGCCTTGCGTGACTTGAGCACACCGAAGATGTAGAGTCCCACGAGCGCGATGGTCATCACTGCCGCCATAAGATAGCTTAAGCCGAAGCCGATGTGCTCCGACAGCGACAGCAGCAACGAGTAGAATAGCACCAGGGCAAGGCCTATGAGCAGGTACTGGAACACGTATATGGGATGCTTGGTAATCGTTTCGGCAAACAGTGCGGCGATGAATGTGAGCAGTATTACGAGTGTCGCATACTTCAATGCGCGCGATGTTTTCTGATAACGGTCGACCGGAACAAGCATGTCCACGCTTACAACCGATTCATTGATGTTGTAGGTGTTGGAGCCGGTGAATGCTTGCGGATAGTTGCGGTTTATGGCATTGAGTTTCCAGTTAGCGCTGAATTTGCCGTCATCGACAGTGCGCTCCGAGGGGAGTATCATGCCCTTGAACGAGGGTGACTTGCAGGTGCCTTCGATGGTTATGTCACTTGCCTTGCCTACGGGAGCAAATCCTATCTCCTTGGAGCCTTTGGCCGTAATCGACAGTGAATAGGGTACCGATGTCGAGTCGGCCAACTGCGAGAGGTTGATCGGCGCCGACAGTGCGTTGCGCCATCCCCGGCTGTCGCTCTCTTTGGTGGAATAGGTTGATATTACCTCATAGTCCTCGATCGGCTCGTAGTCGGAACCTCCTTCCATTTCGCAGCTTTCATTGCCCATGCGGAAGGACGACAGAGTTTCGATGCCCTTCAGCTCACCGATGACAACGTTGACGCGCGCGTTGTCGAGCTTAAGAGCGGTCAACGGGATTCCGGTCTTTTCGAGATAGGTCATGTCGAAATTTCCTGAGAGCGTTATGTCGCTGTTGTAGACGATAGTTTCGTAGATGCTGCGTGACAGTTTTCGCGATTCGATCGCGGCCTTTGCATCAAGTGAGGCCGGGAGCAGCGTCACTACTCCCACCGAGTCGACAGCACCCTTGTTGTGGTAGGGTATCGTGACGATTGGGCCTATTATCGTCTGGGGGCCGCTCCATGATTCGCTGATTTCGGTCACGGTGTCCTTTTGACGCTCTTCGCGGTCATCGGTAAGTGCGAAAAGGAAGGCATCGGGAATCAACAGCAACAGGCACAGGATTACAATGAATATAATCTTGAATGTCAGCGTTGATGTGAACGGTACGGGGTTGTAGTCCGACGGCCTCGGCGGTATGGGAGGCATGGGCGGCACAGGAGGAGGAACTGTTTCCATTGTAATGTGATTTTAGATGATGTGATTGGTTTATTTTTGCTTGAAATAGTAGTCGAGCACATCGCGAGCCGCCGTGAACGAACTCTGGACATTGGAGAGCACTCGGTTCTCCTTCTCGATCAGCAACCGCTCTACTTCGGGATTGGAGTAGAAGTGGTTGCGCAGTTGCTCGTTGATTGTTTCATACATCCAGTAGCGGGCCTGTTCCTGACGCTTGCGCTCGAAGTAACCGTTGTCCTTCACAAACTTGAAGTAACGGTCGATCATTTCCCACACTTCGGCAATGCCGAGGTCGTAGTAGCCCGAATAGCAGAGTACTTCGGGAATCCATCCCGACATTGTGGGCGGGAAGAGGTGCAGTGCGCTGCGGAACTGTGCCTGTGCAAGACGGGCGCGGTCGACATTGTCGCCGTCGGCCTTGTTTATCACTATTCCGTCGGCCATCTCCATGATGCCTCGTTTGATGCCCTGCAGTTCGTCGCCTGTTCCGGCAAGCTGGATGAGCAGGAAGAAGTCGACCATCGAGTGCACGGCGGTTTCGCTTTGTCCCACTCCCACGGTTTCCACGAATATGTTGTTGTAGCCGGCGGCTTCACACAGCACAATGGTTTCGCGGGTCTTGCGGGCCACGCCACCGAGGCTTCCGGCCGACGGGCTGGGGCGGATGAACGCCGATGGATGCACGGCAAGACGCTCCATGCGGGTCTTGTCGCCGAGAATCGAGCCTTTGGTGCGTTCGCTTGACGGGTCTATGGCGAGGACGGCGAGCTTGCCGCCATCCTTCAGTATGTGCAGTCCGAATACATCAATCGATGTCGACTTTCCGGCACCCGGGACTCCGGTTATGCCTATGCGTCGTGAATTTCCCGAGTAGGGGAGGCACTTTTCAATCACCTCCTGGGCTATCGCCTGGTGCTCGTGGGAAAGGCTCTCGACAAGCGTGACGGCGCGGCTCAGGATTGTGACATCGCCTTTAAGTATTCCCTCGACGAGTTCTCCCGAAGTGGGAAGCGGCTTGCGGCGTCGGGGTTTCAGGTAGGGATTGACCGATGGCGGTTGGGTGACACCGCTGTTTACGGTCAATCCGCTGTATTTGTCGTCGTTTTCGATGTGATGATGTTGATTCATGGGTGAGGTTGTTGGGTAAAATGTTTAGTCAATGTATTCGCCCACGACGCGCACGGTCGACTGTGGACGGTCGGGGTCGTTGGTTATTATGATGATGCGTGCGTTGAGCAGCTCGTCGGCCGACTTTGACGGGTCGACCTTGATTTCAATCTTTCCTTGGCCGCCGTTCTTGATTTTGTCCTTGTTGACCTTTACGGTCACGGCGGGATCGACTGAGTAGGCCTTGCGGATGATGAGCGGCTCCTTGCCGAAGTTGTCGACTGTCACCTCGGCTGTGTGAATCTTGTCGCGTGACATCTCCTCAAAGTCGACGGCATTGGTCGACAGCGCGATGCGCGGGGCCTTTTCGCGCTGCTCGGGAGTGAGCTTGCTGAAATCCTCGTTCAGGATGGCCGTCAGCGACACGGGCATTGTCACGGGGGTTTCGTTGTCGGAGAGGATTATGATTTCATCGGTGCAGAGGCCCCAGTCGTCGGAACGTGACGAGTCGTAGAAGAATGTGAATGTCATCTGCTCGCCCGGAGGCACTGCCGCAGGAGCTGCATCGACCTTGATGTAGTCGGGCAGATTGGATACCGAGGGATAAATCGTGTCGGGGCTCTGGTTGTAGGCGTCGAGGAATGCGGTCTTTACGCGTCCCTTGGCGATTTCGCCAAACGGCACCATGGTGTTGCGGAGCTTAAGCGGGCCCACTTCGATGGGGAAGCGTGCGCGCAGGGTGTTGGTGGCGCCTATCACGACTCCCTTTATGGCCAATGTCATGCGGCTCGGCTCGGTGTTGGTGTCGACATGGATTTTCTTGGTGAACTTTCCGGGTCGTCCTGCCGGGTCGTAGGTCACGGTGATTGTGGCTGTGTCGCCGGGAGCTATGGGGTCGCGGGTATAGGCGGGTACGGTGCATCCGCAGGTGGCGCGTGCGGCAAGAATCATGAGCGGCTCGTCGCCGGTGTTGACTACCTTGAAGTCACACGACACTTTGCCCATATCCTCGTCAAATGCTCCGAAATCGTGTGACTTTGTAAGCCAGGTGGCTTCGGGGGCGGCCTGTGCGACAGCCGCAATCGCCATCATCGATGCGCACAATATTGACTTGCAGTTGATCATCGTTGTTTATTTCTTGGGGATTACACAACCTGTTATCTTGATGTTTTTGCGCTTCTCCTTGGTGTTGGATTTTACGCGAATGGTCTTGTCGAAGTCGCCGGGTCGTCCCGCGGGGTCGAATGTCACGCGTATCTTGGCGCTTGCGCCGGGCTTGATGGGCTCCTTGGGGATTACCGGGGTGGTGCATCCGCAGCTTGCCGATGCCGATATGATAATGAGAGGATCGGTGCCTACATTCTCGATTATGAAGTCATGGCTCACGGGGCCGTCGGCTTCACGTATGTTACCGAAATCGAATGATGTTTCCTTGAACTTGATCTGCGGATTGCCTGCGTAAGCGATTGCGCTCATGGCGACAGCGATGATTGTGATAAGTATTTTTTTCATTGTGATGCAATATTTATGTCTAACCATTATAACACGTAAAGATACAAAGTAAGATTTTCAACCTCGGGATTATTGCGTTAATTTAGGTTAACGTAACTTCGGGGAGCATATTGTCGACACCGAGCCCGAAGAGTGCGTAGTCGTACCACACCGGGTCTTCGGGACGGAAGTCACGCAGCCGCGAGGTGAGCTCGAGCACGGCCTTCTTGTCGTCGGACTTCCGGTTGAGCAGCCCCAGCTTGCGAGCGGTGTTGCCTACGTGAACATCGAGCGGAATGTAGAGCTGCGAGGGGGTGATGACATCCCACACGCCCATGTCGACGATTCCGTCGTCGCGCACGAGCCATCGCAGGGCCATGTTGACGCGCTTCAGTGCCGTTGTCGTGAGGTTGCCGGGCAGGCAGCGGCAATCGGCCTCGCCGTTGTTGGCGGCGGCAAGCTCGCGGTTGAGCGAGGCGACAAGTTTCCACGACGGTAGTTCGTCGTCGGCTATGGCCTCGGCTTTTGCAAAGTCGGCAAGTGACGCGTGACGGCTGTAGATGGCGTGCAGTCCCCTGAGGAAGTGACGCAGATTCTTGGCGAAGAACGTGCGGTGGATGTTCATGTCGGGCAGTTCCTCATATCCTTCATCCATGACATAGTTGTAGGGGTCGTTGTCCATCAGCGCGAGCATGCGGTCGCAGTCGCGGCATATCATTTTGCGGTTGCCCCATGCTATTGTGGCGCTGAGCAGTGATGCTATCTCTATGTCCTGCAGCTTGCTGAATCGTCGGGGAAACTGCACGGGATCGCGGTCGATGAAGTCGATATTGTTTATGCGCATGGCCTCCCGGTCGAGGAGGTCCTTCAGGTCGTTGTCGGTCATTGTCGGTAAATTGAACGGGTTATGTCGTCGCCTGTAGGGCTTTGGAATATCTTGAGTCCGAACTCGTTGATCATTGCTATTACGTGGTCGAATATGGCAGCCTGGGTGTACTCATAGGCTTTCCATTCGGTTCCGTCGGTGAAGAAGTATAGTTCCACGGGGAGTCCGTTGGCCGTGGGTTGCAACTGGCGTATCATAATCATCATTGCGGTGTTGACATCGGGATGTGACGCAAGATAACGCTCCACGTAGTTGCGAAACACGTGAAGGTTGACCTCGGCGTGTCCCGTGCGGGTGAATCCTTCAAGCCATCCGAGCTCTTCGTAACGCTCCATTTCCTCGGGCGTGCAGAAGCGTATCGTGTTCATGTCGATGTTCAGCGAGCGCATTACACGTCGTCCGCCGCTTTGCTGCATGCCGCGCCAGTTCTGGAACGACTCGCTCACAAGCGCGTAGGGCGGCACGGTGACGATGGTGTTGTCGTAGTTCTGCACCTTCACGGTTGTCAGCGTCACCTCCTTGACAATGCCGTTGACATTGCGTGACGGTATTGTGATCCAGTCGCCGTCGTGGAGCATGCTGTTGGCCGAGAGCTGCACGCCGGCTACAAGTCCGAGTATGGTGTCCTTGAACACCAGCATCAGTATGGCCGCCGATGCTCCGAGTCCGGTGAGAATCGTGATGGGATTCTTGTCGAGCAGAGTGCTTATCCCGATGATGACGCCTATTCCTATGGCGATGAGCTTGAACATCTGATAGAGGCCGCGCAGCGGATGATGACGCAGTCCTTCCTCCTCGGAACCGGCCCGGTAAAGCCCTTCAAGGAATGAGCACAGCAACCTGATGATCAGGACTATGATGTAGAGTTGGAGCAATTTCAGGACATAGGATAGTGCGGTTTCGCATCCTTCAAGCACTATGGGAATGAAGAAGTAGATGATTATGGGCGGGATGAGGCTGCAAGCATTGCGCAGTATCTTGTCACTGAGCAGGTAGTCGTCCCACTTGGTTGTTGTGGCCGAAGTGACGCGGTGGATTACGCGGATTACGACCTTTCGGCAGAAGAGGTCGACGCCGAAGGCTACCAGCAGCACTATTGCCAGAACGACAAGCCTGTGGGTGATTGTGGTTAGAGAGTCGGAATCGATGCCGAACGTGTCGGCAATCCAGATGTCGGGGGCCATTGATAGAATTGTTATTGTTGTGTAATGACTGAGGGCGACAGGATATCCGGTCGCCCTCAATAGTCTATGGGTTGGTTGTTGAGTTGTTTACTCGGAGTCGTCCTCTTTCATGTTGTGGAATACATTCTGGACATCCTCGTCCTCCTCAAACTTCTCAAGAAGCTTGTCGAGCTGCACGCGCTGCTCGGGAGTCACCTCCTTGAGGTCGTTGGGGATGCGCTCAAACTCGGCGCTGATGATTTCGTAGCCGCTCTCCTCGAGATACTTCTGGATGTTGGCAAACTCCTCAAATGCGCCGTAGAGTACGATTTCCTCTTCATCGGGCTCAACTTCGTCGACACCGTAGTCGATGAGTTCAAGTTCAAGATCCTCGATCGAAACACCGTCCTTGGGCTTGATCTTGAACACGCTCTTGTGCTCGAAGAGGAATGAGAGTGAACCCTGTGTGCCGAGTGTGCCGCCGTGCTTGTTGAAATAGGAGCGCACGTTGGCCACGGTGCGGGTGTTGTTGTCGGTTGCGGCTTCCACTACGATTGCGATTCCATAGGGGCCGTATCCTTCGTATACGATTTCCTTGTAGTCGCCCGCATCCTTGTCGGTTGCCTTCTTGATGGCGCGTTCAACGGTGTCCTTGGGCATGTTGGCGGCCTTTGCGTTCTGCATCAACACGCGCAGACGCGGGTTGGTGTCGGGGTCGGGGCCTCCGGCCTTGGCTGCAATTGTTATTTCCTTGCCTATGCGGGTGAATGTGCGGGACATGTTGCCCCAGCGTTTCAGTTTTCTTGCTTTGCGGTATTCAAACGCTCTTCCCATATCGGTTTGTTATTTTGAGTTTTTATTGTTGATTTATTTATCAGTTTATCGAAGTGACGCTCCGAGCTGTTTCTGCAGGTTGTTGATGATTTTAGTCATCATTGCTTCAATCTGCTTGTCCTGCAGGGTCTTTTCATCGTCCTGGAACATCATTGTTATCGCGTAGCTCTTTTTGCCCTCTTCAAGGTTCTTGCCTTCGTAGACATCAAACAGGGTTACTTCGCGAAGCAGGCGCTTTTCGCTGTCACGCACCACCTTCTCGACCTGAGCCATGGTCACGGCCTTGTCGAGAAGCAGCGCGAGGTCGCGTTTTACGGCCTGGGTCTTGGGCAGGGGCGAGAATGTCACCTTCTTCTTTATCGAGAGCTTGACGATTGCATTCCAGTCGAGCTCGGCGAAGAACACTTCGTGCTTTACACCGCAACGCTTAAGCATCGACTTGCTCACGATGCCCATAACACCGAGGCTCTTGCCTGAACGGGTGTTGATCGACAGAGCCGCGCTGTAGAGCTTGTCGTCGGTCTTCTTCAGCTCGATTTCACGCTCCGAGATGCCGAGGCGCGCCAATATGTTGGCTACGATGGCCTTAAGGTCGTAGATTGTGGCTTTCTCTTCGGGACGGGCCCAGTTGCCGGTGCGTATGTTGCCGGTGAGCCACAATCCGAGGTGTTCCCACTCCTTGTAGGGGGCTATGGGATTTTCGGCTGTCGACTCGACGGTGTTGTCGCACTGGTAAACCTTGCCGAATTCATAGAGCATGAGGTCGCCGTCGCGACGGTTGACATTGTGCTCGATCACTTCAAGACCGCCGAAGAGGAGCGACATTCTCATCACGTTGAGGTCGTTGCTGAGCGGGTTGAGGAGCTTTACGGGTGCGCTGTGCTCGTCGGTCAAGCCTTCATAGTAGCTTTCGGCTGTGAGCGAGTTGTTGAGTATTTCGTTGAATCCGGTTGCCGACAGCTGGTTGCTGATAAGCTCGCGGAGGTCATTGGATGAGTCGGTCATGGTTTTGAACGACAGCGACGAGTGAAGTTCGCTGGAGAACTCCACGTTGTTGTAGCCGTAGATGCGAAGCACATCCTCCACTACATCGCAGGGACGCTGCACATCGACGCGATAGGTGGGCACGAGAAGGTTTACGGCATTGTCCTCGTGGCCGGTAATCTCCATTTCAAGTGAAGCGGCTATGGCATCGATTGTTTCGGCGGGGATGGCTTTTCCTACGAGGGCGTTGAAGTAACCGTAGTCGAGCTTGACGGGGAAGGGCTTGATCGCTTCTGGGTATAGGTCGATGATGTCGCCGCATATCTCACCGCCGGCAAGCTCCTTGATCATCAGTGCTGCAAGCTTGATGCAGTAAACGGTGGCGTTGGGGTCGGTGCCGCGTTCGTAGCGGAATGAAGCGTCGGTGTTCAATCCGTGACGGCGTGCCGTCTTGCGCACCGATGTGGGGTTGAAGTAGGCGCTTTCGAGGAACACAGAAGTGGTTTCTTCTGTTACACCTGAATCAAGGCCTCCGAATACACCGGCGATGCACATGGGCTCCTCGGCGTTGCATATCATCAGGTCGCGAGAATCGAGCTTGCGCTCAACACCGTCGAGAGTGGTGAATGAGGTGCCTTCGGGGCAGTGACGCACTACCACTTTGTCGCCCTTTACCTTGGCGAGGTCGAAGCAGTGCAGGGGCTGGCCCATTCCGTGCAGGATGAAGTTGGTTATGTCGACAACGTTGTTGATGGGGCGCTGTCCTATGGCCGAGAGTAGTGTCTTGAGCCATTCGGGGCTTTCGGCCACCTTGATGTTGCGTATGGTGAGTCCCGAGTATCGCGGACAAGCCTGGGCATCGGCCACTTCCACGGCTATGGCTCCGTCGTTGCGGTCGGCCTTGAATGAATCGACCGAAGGGCGGTGAAGCTGTGAAGCGTTGTCGTGACAAGCGAGCCATGCGCTCAAGTCACGTGCCACGCCGTAGTGCGATGCGGCATCGATGCGGTTGGGGGTGAGATCCACTTCAAGAACGTAGTCGCTCTTGAGGTTATAGTATTCGGCGGCCGGAGTGCCGGGCTTGATCTCTTGATCGAGGACTATGATGCCGTCATGGCTTGTGCCGATGCCGATTTCATCCTCGGCGCATATCATGCCCATTGACTCGACGCCGCGAATTTTGGATTTTTTGATTGCAAACTCCTTGTCGCCGTCATAGAGCGTTGTGCCTACAGTGGCTACGACCACAGTCTGTCCGGCAGCAACATTGGGTGCACCGCACACAATCTGTGTGGGTTCTCCCGTGCCGAGGTCGACCGTAGTTATGTGAAGGTGGTCGCTGTTGGGGTGTTCTTCGCAAGTGAGGACTTTGCCTATTACGATTCCGCGCAATCCTCCGCGAATCGATTCGACCTCCTCTACGCCTCCCGTTTCAAGGCCGATTGATGTGAGTGCATCGGCGAGCTTCTCGGGCGTGAGCGAGAAGTCGATGTACTGTTTAAGCCAGTTATATGATATGTTCATTTTATAATGTCTTGATTGTGGAGGTGATGAATGGATGCTCCACACATAAATTCGCGCAAATTTACAAAAAAAAAGTGGGAATCACTCAACCTGAGATAAAGAATAATGGGGCGGGTGTTAAAAAGCGATGGCGACAGTAGGGTCTACTGCCGCCATCGGTTATGGTGATGACTATGAGTTATCGACGAGGGGGACGACCTCCGCCTCCACCGGGTCCGCCGAATCCGCCGGGACCTCCGAACTCACCTCGGTTGGAGTTCTTGCTACCCTTGCCGAATGTGTTGAAACGGTAGGAGAACGAGAGCATGAAGTAACGGGTGAGCGAGTTGTAGCTTGAGTCGTCGATGTAGTTGGCGGTGACGCTGCGCGATATGTTTTTGCGTTGTTGCAGGAGGTCATATCCGCGCAACATTACAGTGGCTTCGCGTCCCTTGAGGAACTGATAGGAGATCGATGCGTTCCACATCCACTGCTTCTGGTCGTAACCTGCCGAGTAACCGCTGGTTGTCGAGAAGGTCAAGTCGCTGTTGATTACGAGTCCGAACGGAGCGTACCATACTGCGTAGAAGCTTCCTCCGTAGTCCTGTACATTGCGGTTGACGGCCGATTGCAGGGTGTTGCGGGTGTTCTGCAAGCCGTAGTAGGGGCGGAGCTCAAATTCCCAAGCCTCGGGACGGAATGCAATAGCTATCGACGGGCGCAGATTGAGCGAGTTACTGCGGTTGCGAAGACCGTTGTTGAAACCTATGTTCTGGTTGTAGGATGCGTGCATATTGGCGTTGAACTGCCAGTTCTTGTTGCGGAAGGGGAGCGACAGCATCGAGAAGAGTGACGAACTCCAGTTGCCGTTGACATTGGTATAGGTAGTCACCTGACCGCCGGTTTCGGGGCTGAACGTGGTCTTGGAAACGATGCTGTTCTGTCGCATGCTGAAGTTGAGCATCGCCATGATTGAACGCTGTGCCTCCATGTTGAAGTCGTTGAAGCGGATGCGGATGTTGTGGGTAAACGCGGGCTTCAGGTCGGGATTACCGATTACGATGCGCAGCGGGTTGCTCTTGTCGGCCACAGGCTGCAACTGTTGCATCGAGGGCTCGGAAGTGTTGCCTCGGTAGTCGACATTGAGTGTGCGTGACTTGGTGAACTTGTGGCGATAACGCATGTAGGGTGCGAGATTCCATACCCAGCGGGTGGGGATGTTACGCTCCGAGTTGATCAAATCGTCGCTGCGTGACATCGAAGGAGTAAGTGTCAAGCCGACTTCCATGTTGTAGTTGCTGCGCACCTGTCGGAAACCAAGCTGTATGCGCTGGGTGAAGAAGTCGTTGCGGAAACGGTTGCTGAGCGAGTCGTTGAACACGAGGTTGTCGTAGTCGATTATCGGGTCGCCTACCTCGGGATATGTGACGGGATGGTCGTAGACGAGCTTGTCGGCATTGTTCCAGCGGTAGTTCAGGTTATAGCTGAATATAAGGAAGCGGGCGTTCTTGATGTTGCCCAGCGGCTCGGTCCAGGTGGCGCGCAATCCAACGCGGTTGCTCCAGGTGTGATTGTCGGTGTACTGGTCGTAGAGGTCGATCGAGTCGTTCAGAAGGAAGAAGCGGTTGAACGAGTAGCTGTCATAGTCCTCGGTTGTGTTGCTGAGATTGTAGTTTAACGACAGCGAGAAGGATCGTCCGGGATGTGAGCCCGACTTGCGGTTGAACCAGATGTCGCCGCCTGCGCTGTAAGATGTACCCTTCGATGAGCCGGAGTTCAAGCTTCGGGTCACTTTGGAGCGGTTGGCATCGCCTGCGAGAGTGAGCGAAGAGTCGCCGCTGAGGTAGCGGTTGTAGTTTAACGAGAATCGGGGACGGAACTCAAATGTAGTGAGGGTGTCCTTTTCCCACTTGATGCGGAAATTACCGCGTATGTTGTGACCCTTGTTGCGGGTGCTTGACGCGCTTTCATTGAATGATGTAGAGTCGGGGAAGAGGTACTGACGGTTTCTGCGTGTACGTGTGTCACGGTCGGTGTGGCTGTAGTCGACATTACCTCCCACGCGGAATGTTTCATCGGATTTTCCTACGTTGAAGTTCACGCCCAGCGACTGCGAAGTGGTTATACCGTTGCCACCGCCGAAGTTCATGAATTGTCCGCCACCATCGGTGAATCCAAGCTGATTCACGTTGTTGAAGTTGCCGATGAATGTAAACTGATTGTCGTTCCAAAGACGGTTGATATAGAAGTTTCCGGCATAGCGGTCGTCGGTACCGTAACCTGCGTTCACAACGCCGTAGTAGCTGTTTTTCATATCCTTCTTCACCGTCAGGTTGATCACGGTTTCCTCCTCGCCGTCGTCGACACCGGTGAGTCGTGCAAGGTCGCTCTTGCGGTCGATCACCTGAAGCTTTTCAATCATGTCGACAGGCAGGTTCTTGGATGCCACCTTGGGGTCGTCGGCGAAGAACTCCTTGCCGTCGACAAGAATCTTGGTGACGCTCTTACCTCCTGCGGTAATCTTACCGTCGGAGTCGACATCGACACCCGGAAGCTTCTTGAGAAGGTCCTCCATCACGGCATTGGGCTGTGTCTTGTAGGAACCGGCATTATACTCAATGGTGTCCTCCTTAACTGTGATTTCGGTCTTGACAGCAGTGACGACAGCCTCCTTAAGCATGATCGATGACTCACGCATGACAATGTTCTTGAGCTGGATGTTGGAGGAGCCTACGGTTAAGTTGGAGTCGGAGTTGGCGTAACCTATATAGACGCATTGCAGGATGTATTTTCCCGCCTTGACATTGGAGATGGTGAATCGTCCGTTGACATTGGTTGTCACTCCCTTGATAAACGCACTGTCTTTTGCAGCAAGCAGCTTTACGGTAGCTTCGATTAGGGGTTCACCGGTTTCGTCGATGACCTTTCCTTTTATGTCGGCGGCTGTCACGGCCGCGGCACAAAACACCGTAAAGAGTAAGGCGATGAGTATTCGTCGCATTTTAAATCAGTATAAATAGGTTGGTAATTAATTTCAATTTACAGTTACTATGACTTTCTAACTAAATAAAGGTTTAATTTATTTTGGCGAAAAAATGGCAAATTTCTATAAACGGGCTGATATTTACGACAATTGCCCTGTATTTACGGTTGTTAATAGACATCAGCGGGTGAATGTGACGCTAAACGTGAACGAGCGTTGACGCAGCCTGTAGGAGTAGCTGTAGGTGTCGAGTGCGCTGTAAACGGTGCAATAGTAGTTGCGGGTGTCGAGGATGTTGTCGGCGCGTAACGTGAACTTGAATTGCTTCAGCTTGTAGCTTATGCCGAGGTCGAAGAGCGATATGCTCTTGTGTTCGTCGGCGGTTATCTGCTTTCTCAGCAGTTCGGTCTGTCCGAAGAGCTCCATTCCGTCAAGCGGATAGAGCGATAGCTTTATGTCGTGTGACATCATGTCAAATGAGCTGTGACTTGAAAGGTAATGGCTGAATGACTTGCTGTAATTCCCGTAATAGTGAATCTCGATAAGCCGCCAGGGAGCCAGCGTTATGTCGGCACTGATGCTGTAGGATTGACCGTAGTAGGGTATGGGTCGGTTTTGCTGCATCATTTTGTTGCGCGACCACGAGTAGTTGCCCGACAATGTGATTTTTGCTCCAATGTGGATTATCTGCTTGGTGACGGATGCCGATGTCGACAGCGACTGTGAGGAGTTGTCGGCGGCTATTGCGCTTGTGGCAATATCGCTTGAGTCGACAATCTGAGAGCTCATGAGATTGCGCTTGGCGTCGGAGTAGTTGGCCGATGCGTTGAAAAACCAGAAATCCATGGGCTTCTTGAATTCAAACCGAAATCCCGATGAGAAGGTGCGGCTTCGTGCGAGCAGTCCCGATGCTGCCCTGTTGGTGCGATAGGATGTCATGACGGGAGCCGTCATCAGGTCGAGCACATCACCGATGCTGTGGTTAAGCGATGAGTTCACGGTCAGTGACGAATTGCCCGAAATGTTGTACTTCAGGCGCATCGAGGGGTCAAACAGAGGGCGGTCGTAGTCGATTTTGCTTCCTGTGGCGTGATTGCGGGCGTGCATGACCATCATTCTGAGCGTCATGTGGAGGTCGAGTTCCACTTTGCGAGCCGGGGCTACGTATTGGTAGCTTGGCGACAGGGATAAGTTGCCGAAATTTCCCGTAATGTCGTTGAGATGCGATGTTCCGACGAGGTCGCTTTTTAGCCGTGAGCGTGAGTATTTCACCGAGAGGGGCAGATACATTGTGGAGCGCCGTCGGTTGTAGGCTGTCGATGCATTGGCCGAGAACTCGAGCCGGTTGCTTGAGAGGTGCTGCGTGGCCTCGGTGTCGTTGTCGTCGCTGTTTTGTAAGGCGACATTGAGGTCGGCTTCGGGTGCGATGCGGTATCTCAGTGACGATGACAGGTTCCACTGCATGGGGCCTCGGTTGATGCGCCATGAAAATGAGTTGGAGAGGTTGACCGTGCGTGCTTTGCGCAACTGGTTTATGTCACGGTTGTCCTCGATTGTCGAGATGCGGTCGGTGAGGAAGTCGGCGCGGGCCGAGAAGCGGTTGTCGACATAACGTGACGCGCTGTTGTGGTTGTAGGTGACATCGAGCGACGGGCGATGGGTGCGACTGTAGGGCGATATTGCTTCATTGAATGTCACGATCTCCTCGCCGGCGTAGTATCGGCTGAACTGACTGTAGGAGTAGTCGGTTGCGCTATAGGCGTAGGTGGCGTTGGCTTTCAGCGACGACACATCGGTGAACTTGCGCATGAATGACGCATTGACAAGCCGGTCGTCGGGCGAGATGTAACGGTCGCCTTTCAGGGGCGGTCGGCTTCCCGACAGTGAGCCGAGCGCCTGTGAGGCCAGGCTTTCATTGTCGGCTCCCGGGATTGTGATGTGGTCGTAGGCATCGGCTATGGCAAACTGGCGATCGTTGCCTGCCTTGGCCGAAACGATTGTCTGGAACTGCGGGGTGAACATCATGCCTGTGACTCCGATGCGATAGAGCCACTCGTCGCCGTAACCGACGAGCATCTCGGAGGTGCCGACCGGCTTGAACCTCACGCTGTTGTCGAGCGTGACATTCAATGCTACATCGTCACTTGGCTTGCCCTTGTCGACGAGTGCATCGTGATGGTTGCTCAGCACCTCTACGTTTTTGACATACTTGGCCGGCATGTTGCGGGTGGCGAGATTGTATTTGCCTCCGAGCATGTTCATGCCCTCGATGTAGAAGTTGCTGATGCTTTTGCCGAGGTAGCTGATTTGGCCGTTGCCGCTTACGTTTATTCCGGGGAGTTTCTTCAATCCGTCCTCAAGCGTCACATCGCTCTTGCCGAGGAACGATGCCAGCCTGTAGACGAGTGTGTCGCCGCGCTCGTTTATCATCGGGGCCGCTACGGTGACCTCCTTCAACTTGTTTTCGGCGGGGTGGAGCGTCACGCTTAGGTGCTGCTGCCTGTTGGCAATGCGCAGCGTCGCCTTGTCGTAGGAGATGCATTGTGCCGTCACATCGAGCGAGTCGGCTGCAAGGGCAGGGACTTTAAGCGAGAACTCGCCTTTGGAGTTGGCTGAAGCGAAGGCCTTTATGCGGCCCTCGGAGTATAGGCGCACGACCGTTCCCGGAAGAGGCTGCTTGTCGGCATCTTCAACATTGCCTGTTATCGTCACCTGGGGCAGGGCGGTGACGATGCCGAAAATAGTCATGAGAAATGTGATCAGCGGTCGTGCGTTCATGGCAGCGGTTATTTAAGTTCGATGGGGGTGTAGCCGTTGGGGCGCTGTATAAGCGGTACTCCGTTTATGAGTATCGATTTGTTGGCGGTGACGGTTATGTTGCTGATCGATTCGGTTGAGATGCGACGCATCGGGTCCTCCTCCATGTAGTTCTTCGATTGAAGGAACTTGTCACGCGAAGTTTTCTGGATATTTATGTTGCGTAACTTGCCCATGGGCATAGCCGATTCACGGAACGATACGGCGGTGAATGTGTGCCGGCCTTTGTCGTCGCTCACCTTCATTATAAGTCCGGGCAGGCCGGCGAATTTCCACGGGCCGTTGCTCGATGCAATCTCTTCGGTGTACCAAGCTTCCCAGTTGCGGCCTCCGTAGGTCATTGTGGCTTTCATGCAAGGATATCCGCACACGGTGAGCGTGTCCTCGGTCAAAGTCCATTCAAACGGGGCGAAATCCTCCTCATACTCCACGATGTTGGGAATAACGATGTCGGTATAGGTGGTTTTGCCTTCGGGAATGTTTTGGTAGACCTCTCCGGTAAACAGGAATTCTTTTTTGTTGCGTTTGTTGGTGAGTTCGGCTATCTCATTGCCGTCGGCATCGGGCTTCATCGCAAGAGAATCGATGCAGTAGGTGGCCATGTCGGTGAATTTTGCCGAATTGTTGCCAATCTGCAGGATGGTCGAGTAGGTTTCGGGGACTGTTTCGCCGCTTTTGGCGGTTGCCATGATGTCGTACTGATAGACACATTCGTAGAGTGAATTGCCAAGGGCGGTGTATTCCTTAGGAGGGTTGTCGGAAGCGGGATTCTTCTTGACGGCCGATGTCCCTGTTACGCGTATCCCGTCGGATTGCGCTTGGGCTGTGATTGTGGGCATTGCAATTATCGCAAAGGCCATTGCATAGATGTGAAATGATTTCATAACGATAACTATAATCTTAGTTTGCGGTGCAAATATATCTCTTTTCCGAGATAACCTAAAATTTTAGTTATCGATTTAACATACTTTATGTCAAAAAATAGTGATGACTGTTGTCATGTCGTAATACATGTTGTCAAGTGGTATATACATATATAATGATGAGTACGTATATATTAAAGCGAGGCTGTGTCGGTGGGTTTTGTGACACAGCCTCGCTCTCTATGGTTTAGTTGTGCTTGCCTCGTTTACTCAAACTCGGTGAACGACAACGGCATGAGTGATTTTACCGACGGAAGGATGTAACATTCGCTGGCTCCGGCAAGAATCACTTTCACATTGTGGCCCGCGAGCGTTTCGTATTCAAGCAATGCCTGCCGACAGGCTCCGCACGGCGATATAGGCGTCCTGATTTCGTTGCCTGATGTTTCGCGTGCAGCTATTGCGATGGTCATGAATTTGGCATCGGGATAGCGTGAGTGGGCGTAATAGGCGGCGGTGCGCTCGGCACAGAGCGACGACGGGTAGGCAGCATTCTCCTGATTGGAGCCTGTGACTGTTTCTCCGTTGTCGAGGAGTATCGCAGCGCCTACCGAGAAATGGCTGTAGGGTGAGTAGGCGCGGAATGTGGCCTCGCGTGCGGCATCGACGAGCGAGCGGTCGGTCGGGTCGAGTTCATCATATTGCATGACTACTATCGGGGTGGTTATTTGCAGTTCTTTCATATCGCAAGCGTGTTATGTATTAATGCAAATGTAACGCTTTTGTTCGTGATTATGAAAAACTAAAGGAGAATGTAGGTAGTATTGCGAAATGATTTAACACAAAGCTTGCGATTATTAATGCTATCCCTATTATCCAGAGTGAGAGGAGAATGATGCGGCCGGCCTTGCTTATCGGCTTAGATGAGGCGAAGATGAAGTTGTAGATTACCATAATCAAGGCGAGCAATGGGATGCCGATTAAGAGTGTTATACCGGAATATAATAACAGGAGATTAGCGTTGACGCAACTTATTCCAAAGGAATTAATTTCTATTGGGAATAAACTGAAGAATCCAAATGTCCCTTGGATTAAAGACAGTAAAAAGGAACCCATTCCGACTATTAAGTAGGCCATAAAACCAAATACTGCAATGGCTACCAATATAAATAAAATCTTGAAAATAACAGTGAAAACCGATTTAGTGCCATTGCAGGCATTGTTGAATTTAGATTTGACATCATTAGAATTGATGTAGTCGCGGGCCTTGTCATACTGTCGGGTCACTGTCTGGGCTATGTTGTCGAGTGTGGGAGCTTGGCCCTCCATTGCCATTCGGTCGGCCGGAGTTTTGGCTTCGGGTATTATGATGCACAGGACTACATAGAGGACTACAGTGATTATATTGGTGAAGAGAGTGAGGCATATAAACAGAATGCGTATCCACAAGGGATCGACATTCAGGTAAACTCCCAATCCGCTGCACACTCCGCCCAACACCTTGTTGCAAGGATCGCGGAAAAGCTTGCGGCATTTGGCTGATGATGCCTGATGACATTCGTCGTCCTCGTCGTTGTCGCATGACGAAAAGTCCTCGGGGCGTCCGACGCGGTTGATGACCTCGCGCACATCATCGATTGTTATCACTGTTCCGGGCTCGGTACCGTATTTTTCGGCGAAGATGTCGCTTATGCTGCTTTCGATGTCGCTTATGATTTCATCGGAGCTGTTGTTGCCTGCGAAAACCTGTCGGAGGGTGGTGAGGTAGTCCTTGAGCATATAGTAGGCATCTTCGTTGATGACGAATATGCGTTGGCCCATATTGATGGTGATTGTACGTTCCATTGTTTTGTCGATTAATAGTTGCGTAGATGGTTTACTGTGTTGTTGATTTCATTCCAGGATTTCTCGAGCTCATCGAGAAATGACTCGCCTTGGGGAGTGAGAGAGTAGTACTTTCGTGGAGGGCCTAATGTCGACTCTTTCCATTCGTAGGTCAGCAGCCCGTCGTTTTTGAGCCGGGTGAGGAGAGGGTAGAGAGTCCCTTCTACGACAATCAGCGACGCTTCCTTCAGGGAGCTTATGATGTCGGTAGAGTAGGCCTTGTGCCTGTGCAGCAAAAGGAGGATGCAGTATTCAAGCAGGCCTTTTCGCATTTGTGATTTGATGTTATCGGGATTCATTTTATGTGAAAAATGGTTATTACGCTGCAAAGATAAGAGCGATTATAGTACTATGCAATACAAAGTACTATAATTAATAGAAATTAACGAGAGGAGGCGGATAACCGGATTGAAGTATTTTGGGTAAAACAACGCAAGGTCAGCGACCCTGAACAGACATTTGAATAACGCATGATATTTGTAAAATTCTAAAACTTGAAGATATGGCAACGAGAATGACCGCCCACGGAGAAAGCACTATCAATATGACTATCGCCACACTGATGGGGAGTTGTTCTCCTGCGTGGCTGGAACACTCAAAGAGTGCAGGCAACGCCGTGATGAATGGCTGAACAAGAAAAAAATAATTGACCTGCCATAGTCAATCAGCAAGGCGTGACGACCTCGTGATGAAGTCGCCACGCCTTATTTCGCTCAAAATTTCAGCCGCCAAAAGGCGGTGATGGCATTTGCAATTTATAATAATCTACTGATTATAATATAAAAGCATTGGAATAACGGACAAGACCTGCCGGGATGCCGGTTTCTACAAACGGGAATACCATGTAATATTTATCCGGAACATCAAATGGAGCGTGGATGTCAAATTTTGAGGCTTCTATATATCCTGATTTTGAATAATATTCCGGCGACCCAAGTACAACACAACATTTATATCCATATTTCAATGCCTTGCAGTGAGCTCCTTTTATCAAAGATTTACCGATACCTATGTTTTGAAATTCAGGAAGAACGGATAGCGGGGCAAGAGCCAAAGCAACAGTGTTGCCAATCCATATTTTCGACAACATTATATGTCCGACAGCCTTGCCCTCATGAGTTGCAATCAATGTCAGCTCAGGAATATATTCATCGGTTTTTCTAATACGGTCGACAAGATAGTGTTCGTCACCGTCAGAATGTTGTGCTGACATAAATGCAGTTTTAATCAATGTGCGGATTTCTGCAAAATCAGATTCACGCTCCTGCCTGATTTCAATGCTCCGGGATATAAAATTGGTTGTGTACATACGACAAAGTTAGTGATTTTATCGGACAAACAATGCAATAAACTCCGTTAACCTGCATTGATGTAGCTGCTTATGGATTACAGCTCTGTTATCACCCAAAATGTCCAACCTGCCAAGTATTAAGAACTCCGTGTTGACAAATATTGGGGAACGGGGCGCTGAAGGTTATCGCAGGGACAATAAAAAACGCCGTGTCAAAAGGCACGGCGTTGTATTGTGAGTGATGAATGGAGTCAGAGCATCAGAGGTCCCATATAATATATAGAGCACCCCAGGTAAATCCTGCTCCGAATGCGGTGAGTATAATCTTGTCGCCCTTCTTGATGGTGTTCTTGTACTCATCGATGCACAAGGGTATCGATGCGGCCGATGTGTTGCCGTAGTGCTCGATGTTGACGAGTACCTTGGAGTGGTCGATGCCTGCACGCTCGGCCACGGCTTCGATTATGCGAAGATTGGCCTGATGAGGAATGAGCCAGTCTACATCGTCCATAGTCAATCCGTTGCGTGTTGCGACATCGATTGACGAGGTGAGCATGTCGGTAACTGCGTGCTTGTAGACTGCACGGCCTTCCTGATAGATGAAGTGCTCGTTGTTGTCTACTGTTTCGTGAGTTGCCGGGTGAATCGAACCTCCCGCTTTCATGAGCAGGTGAGGGAGTCCGGTGCCGTCGATGTGGAACACACCGTCGATTATGCCGACCTTCTCTTCCGAAGGCTCAATGAGCATAGCGCCTGCGGCATCGCCGAAGAGAGGGCATGTGGTGCGGTCGCTATAGTTGGTCATCGATGACATTTTTTCAGCAGCCACGACGATGACTTTCTTGTATATTCCCGAGCGGATGTAGGCTGCTGCATCTTGAAGAGAAACAAGGAATCCCGCGCATGCCGCCTGAATGTCGTAGGCGTAGGCGTGGGTGAGCCCGCAGTTGTGGGCTATTATCGAGCCTGTGGAGGGGAATCGGTAATCGGGGTTGGAAGTCGCACATATCAACAGATCCACTTCCTCGGGATTTGTGCCTGTTGATTCAAGAAGCTTGTTGACAGCCTTGATGCCAAGGTAGGACGAACCTTCATTCTCCAATTTCAGGATGCGTCGTTGTTTGATGCCGACACGTGTTGTAATCCACTCATCGCTGGTGTCAACCATTTTCGACAGCATTTCGTTGTCGAGGATGTCATCGGGAGTGTATGAGGCAATGCCTGCAATTCTTGGGTAAAGCATGCTTTATCTTGTGGTTTATGGCTTCAGAATGAATAAATCATCGCCCGGGCAAAGCCTGATGCCCGGTGACGATGTTGTTTTTTTGACGGCTCAAAACTTGAGCCCAAATGCCGTGATAAAGCTACGTTATACGGCAGCACTCTTTTCGATAGCCACTTTTCCGCGATAGTATCCACATTCGGGACATACGCAGTGGTATACGTGCCATGAACCGCAGTTGGGGCAGATTGCCAAAGTAGGAGCTACAGCCTTGTCATGAGTTCTACGCTTAGCTGTACGAGTCTTTGATTGTTTTCGTTTAGGATGTGCCATTTTTGTTTATTGTATTTATTTAATTGTTGTCGTTAAGTTTCTTAAGTTCGTCCCAACGAGGATCGGTGTTGTCGTCGGATGATGCGTCGTCGATAGTGTCGTCGACCTCCTCCATGATTTCGTCCATCATCTCTTCATCCTCGTCCTCTTCGCCGGCACTGCCTTGTGCGCGATGCTTCTTGAGCAGTGTGCTCATGGCGCGGTTGCACTTTCCGAGCGGGTGCACGTGCTTGATGGGGATTGTGAGAGCAACGGTGTCATAAATCATGTAGGCGATGTTGAGATAGGCGTCGCCTTCGGGAATTTCGAGCAACTCGTCGGAGTCGTCGTTGAAGTCGGGCCCATACTTGACGAAGATGTGGTAGCTCGTATCAACGGGCCACTCAAGGTCGTCAAGGCAGCGGTCGCATACCAAGGTTATCTCGCCGGCAATGTCTATGGTCATGTCATAGATGTCGCCTTTGTTGACTACTGTTACATGCACATCAAGATTGGCTCCGTGGATGTCGGAACTCTCCATATCCACGAAGAATTGCTTGTCAAGATGGTAGTCAAATTCTTGGCTGCCAACAGGCAATGACTTTAACGGGAGCTTATAAGCTGAAAATTTTCCCACGATAGTTTTTTGAAAATCCGCCGCAAAGTTATACATTATCTTCCAATTAATCAACTTTTGCCGCATTTTTTCGTGCAAGACGGGTGTGCGGGTGGCTGTTGACGGCTGCGAGGGGCCTAAATGTGCATCAGGTCGCGGAATATGTCGAGTGCTGTCTTTATGTCGTCCTCACTGCATATCGAGTCAATGTGTACACGGCCAATTTCGCTCAGGAGGGTGAAATTGATGTCGCCCGAGGTGTTCTTTTTGTCGTGATGCATCAGCTCCAGCAATGCGGGGTAGTCGTCGCAGGTTATGGGGAATATGCCGTAGTTGTTGTAGACATAGTCGGCAAACCGCTTCAGCTCCGAGCTGGGGAATCCCATGGCAAGATGACTCAGCACGAGTTCCACGACACAGCCCCAGGCTACTGCGTAGCCGTGAGGCACGGGGTTGCCGCGGCGCATTGCGAGGCTCTCGAAGGCGTGCCCTGCGGTGTGACCCAGGTTGAGGGCGCGGCGTATGCCCTTTTCTGTGGGATCCTCCTCCACGATTCGGCGCTTTACGCTCACCGACTCCTCAAGCAGTGCAAGCATGCGCTCGCTATCGATTGACGTGACATCGCATTCCAGCAGGCGGTGGTAGGCTTCGGCGCTGTCGATGAGTCCGTGCTTCAGCATTTCGGCATAGCCCGAGCGGATTTCCTCTACGGGCAGTGTGTCGAGGAAGCAGGTGGAGATTATTACGGCGTCGGCTTCGCGAAATGAGCCTATCTCATTTTTAAGCCCGTTGAAGTTGATTCCGGTCTTTCCGCCCACGGCTGCGTCGACGGCCGACAGCAGGGTGGTGGGGACATTGATGAAGTGGATGCCGCGCTTGAATGTGGCGGCGGCGAAGCCTCCCATGTCGGTGACCATGCCTCCGCCGAGATTGACCATCAGGGAGCGACGGTTGGCTCCGGCGCGCTGCAACTCGTTCCATATATGGACGAGCGAATCGAGATTCTTGTTGACATCGCCGGGCTTTACCTTTATGACTGCAGCGTTGTCGATTGCGGGAAACTTCCCGACAATCTTTGACAACACATGATTATCGGTGTTTTCATCCACGAGGATGAATGTGCCCGAGCAGTTCATGCTTTCAATCATAGAGGAGAGTCGCTCGGCAACGGAATTGGTGAATATTATGTCTTGATGTTTCATCATCGTCATGTATTTCAGATTGATGTGTTGAAAGTGTCGAGCAGCAGGGGGAGTCGCTCGGCGAGTTGCGGCATCGAATGGTAGATGATGTCGGCTCCTGCATCGATGAGCTGTTGCTCGGGGATGGGGCCTGTGACAACTCCTATGGTGAATGCTCCCGATGCGTGTCCCGACATGACCCCGAGCGGAGCGTTGTCGATGGCTATGCAGTTTTCGGGATATGCGTTGACAAGTTCCATGGCCTTGAGGAAGGGCTCGGGATTGGGCTTGCCGTGTTTCACATCGCGCGAAGTGACCCTGCGGTCGGGCGGGAATGCTCCCGGGTAGTCGGCATCGAGGCGGTTTAGGAGCGAGTTCTGGCCCGAACCGGTGACGAGTACCGTGGTGATGTTGCGCGACATGAGCAGGTCGACCATGCGCTTTGCGCCCGGCATAGGCTCGACCGGCGGCATGGCGCTGAAATATATCGTTTTGCGATGATATAGCTCGGCGGCCTGTTCGGGAGTCGCATCATGGCCGAATGTGCGCTGAAACAGCAGGTTGATGGTCGATACACCCGTGCGGCCTTCATAGAGGTAAAACTCGTCATGATCGGTGGGAATGCCCTCCTCGGTCATGAGGCGATGCCATGCGTCGGCATGGTGTCCCATCGAGTCATAGAGGGTGCCGTCCATGTCGATAAGCGCCGCCACAGGGGAGAAGCTCATCAGGTCGCGTCGTGCGAGGTAGTTAAGTATTGCTTTTTGCTCGTCAATCATTTCTTGCGTGATTTTTTCTTGTTGTCCTTTTGCTCGTCAGGGATGGGCTCGGGTTTCGGCGGAGCCGGAATAAGCCCCTCCTTTATAAATATGAGCGAGTCGGCGTGGGATATTGTGTCGCCCTCGGCACTGAAATTTACGGCTTCGGGGCGACGGCTTACATTCAGTCGGCCTACACGGGCGGCGTTGGTGCCTCGGCGGAATACGCGCTCGATTTCGCGCATGAGGTTGATGCGCGTGGTGTCGACGATCGCTATGCGCTCGCCCGACTGATTGGGTTTGTATTTCGCGCCTCCGAGCCTGATTTTCATCTTGTCGGCGTTGCCCGAAATGTTGAGTCCGAACTTGAACGGCAGCGGTGACTTCAGCACCGATATGTGATACTTGTAGTTAAGGGCCAGGTCGTTGGAACCCATCACCGCAAGCCGGTAACGGTCGAAGTCGAAGACGAAGGGGAACATCTCGACCGTCGAGTTCTCGACAAGCATCTCGACATCCATCGATGCGATGCGGTTGACTTTCTTGTCCTTGAACATGAGCCACTTGGATAGAGTGCGGAAGGTTTCGGCATCGAGAAGCACGAGGTCACGCCCCGAGAGCTTTATCGCCGCTTCAAGCGACGGCAGCTCGATGTTCATCAGCGAGTCGATGTCGGCGGTGGCCGCTATGTCGGCGTCGATTATGCCCTCGAAGCTGTTGAGCAGCGGCATCAGCGAGTCGACTGCAGGCATCATGTTGAGGAACTGGTGCACGTTGACACCGTTGAGCACGAGTCCCATGCCGAATCGTATGTCGCTCTTGCGGGGTGCCGAGTAGAGCGCGGTGAGGCGAGCGCTTCCTATGTCGGACGACGCCGAGAGGTCGCGCAAGTTTATGGCTCCCCGGTTCACGATAAGTTCACCGTTGAAGTCGTGCATCGCCACGTCGGAGTATATGATGTTACGTGCCTTGACCGATATGTTGGCCCGCAGGTTGGTGGGGACAAGCAGTGCGCTCGTTTCGCCTGAGGCCGCAGCCGCCGATGCGAGGCTGTCGAGCTGACCGGTGTTGTCGACCGTCGCGGTTGTGACAACTCCTTCGCCGGCCTTCTCGGCGAAAGCCGATCCTGCGTAGGCGGCTTGCACGATTTCGTTAACGTTGAGAGAGTCGCTTGTCACGTTGAGGTCGGCCTGCAAAGTGCCGCCCGAGGAGAATGCGCGCCTGATGTTGCGCAACTTTCCCGAAATCAAGAAGTCGGAGCGGCCGACATCGTATCTCACGCTGTCGAGCGTGACGCTGTCGGTGGTAAATTCAAGGACGACATTGCTGAGCCTGTTTCTCACGGGGAAGAATGGCGTGAACATGCCTCCGCGCTTGGCCTTTATGGAGCCCTTCACATCCCATTGGCGCAGAAGCCGCTGCATGGAGGTGCCTACTGTGAGATCGAGGGTTTCGTAGTCGTGACGGCTGTTGCGTGACGACATTTGCCGCATCATGGCGATTATGGAGTCGGTCGAAAGGGTGGGATGTTGTGCGCGCAGTGAGTCGTAACGCATTTTCAGTCTGCGGTTCACGACGGGGGTCTGCCTGAGGTGAGCCGATATGTTGAACTGTCCGTCACGCAATATGAGGCGATTGTAACGGTCGGCATACTGGGCCTGTTCGGTGGCTATGTTCATGCCGAGTTGCGGTACTCGCGCCTGGCCTTCGTAACGCTTCAGCGCGGCATAGGCGCGGATGTTGTTCAGCCTCACCTTGGTGGAGTCGTCGCTTGACAGGAAGTTTATGTATTCGGCACGGAATGTTGCGCCGATGGGTGTCACGACAGTGGTGTCGGATGACGATGAGTTGTTGCTGCATCCGGCTCCGAGTTTCAGCGACCTGGCGAAAAGCGACACTCCCCGGCCGGTGAAGGCGGCGGTGTCGATGCTGACCGATGCCGTAAGCAGCGAGTCTACGCGATTGGTGTCGCGGACGAAGCTTTCGTTGGTGCCGAGCTTGAACTCCGACAGGTGAGTGTAGATGTGCGTGTCGGTGTCGGGTGAGTCGTAGTCAAACTCTTTAAGCGTGAGCGTGCCGTTGAGCAGCATGTTGTGGAAAGAGTTTTTGTTAAGGTGACTCAGCTGCATCTTTACGTGGGTGTCTATGTCGAGCTTTCCGGCGATTGTGCCTGGAATGTCCGATTTCATGGCCTTGGCAATTCGGTTGAAGTCGGCCGATGCCGTAATGTCGGCATCGACAGCGGGGTCGGTCATCAATGCCGTGGCCGTGCCGTTGAGCGACAGTTTCACGCCGTCGGCCGATGCGGTGAGCGATTTCACCGTAACCACCGACTTGTCGATGTCGTCGCCGTTGACATTTGCCTCGGCCTCAAGGGATAAGGCATCCCAATGATATTTGTCGTAGTAGCCCGAGCATCGCGGAATGTCGACGGTCACGGTCATCGAGGGCAGGCTGTCGGTGGCAGGAATATAGGGCTTGGCAAGCTTGGCCGTCATCGCTATACTCATGTCGGTGTCAAATGCAGGCAGTTGGGGCCTCCATTGTGCGGGGATTGAGGCAAGTGCCTGAGCGGGCGAGAATGGCGTTACGGTCAAGTCAAGGTCATCGACGGTGAATTCCTCCCAAAGCTTGAGCCTGGAGTCGAAACGTGTCGACAGCTCGTTGACAGCCAGGGTGAAATCCTTCAGCTCGAGCTCCTGCGGGCGGTCGTGGTGCCAGTTGAGCCGTCCGTTGATGCCCACGCGCAGCGAGTCGATGTTTATGTCGGGCGAAATCATGGCCGACAGGCGGCTGTCCATCGTTATGTCGTAGCCAGGGTCGTTGCCCTTAAGGCGGGAGTTGCTGAGCCGTAGCGCGACATCGATGCTGTCGGCTGCCGAGAAATATCGCACATCGAGAGCGTCGATTATGTCAAACCGGTTGATGGTTATGTCGGGAATCGAAGTGGCGGACTCCGGATTGTCGTCGGCACTTGGCGGAACGATGTTGTAGTTGGCCGTGACACTGTCGTAGACAACTGCGTTAAGCTGCATCGACTTAAGCTCCACATCGTAGAGGCGTATCTTGCCGATGAGGAGCGCCATCACGTTTACTCCGCCGTGGAAGCGGTCGACGGTGGCTATTGTGTCGGCATACACGGGCAGCGACTCGCGCTGAGCCGGGTCGAGTGAGTTGAATGCGTTGCCGGTGAGAGTGAGCGAATCGATGTCGATGTAGAGGTGCGGAAATGTTTTCCACACGGTGAGCTCGGCGCGTGACAGGTTGAGGCGTCCGTCGATGTAGCCGTTGGCTGTCTTTTCGATCAGCGGTGTCAGCTTTTGCGGCGTGAGAATCCACACAATGCCACCCAGCGTCAGCACCATGAGGAGCAGCACCACGCCTACAATCCAGGCTGCGGCTTTCAGCAGCTTGCGCCAAAGGGGCTTAGGACTCTTTTGCTTGTTCTTTTCCATAGGATGATGATTCTATGTTGTCGTTTTTAGGCCGTCGGGCGGTTATGTGGAAGCAACCTTGCTTGCGCTCATACTTTACATAACAGCGTTGCTCGTCGCGAAGTTGCTTCAAAACCTCGGCAAGCAGGTTTTTCAGGTCCTCCTGTGTGCGCGCCACCGTCACTGAGTCGCAGATGAACTTGGCATAACTGATGTCGAAGGTGGTTCCGTACTGATGGGCCGAAGCCTCGACCGCGTTGACATTGCGGCGGCGCAGGCTGGTGACGCTACTGCCTGTGCGGAGTACGCTCGTCACTTTCAAGCGGTAGCTGCCGCCACCACGGGCCATGAGCGAGTCGTTGAAGCGTTGGCCTATGTCACGCAGCAGGTCGGCCGCTTCGGGCACGAGAAACGGGAGCGAGTGGGTGAGGTCGTCGAGGTAATATTCGCGGCAGGTGCCTATGTGACGCAACGGACGCTTTATGTGCCATGCATCGGCCGGATTGGAGATGGGCTTGATGCCTATAGCCTGTGCTTCGTTCAGATGAATATAGTTGCTGTCGTTGAACACTCGCGGCAAAGAACCGCCTATGGGGTTGATTTTCAACCTGACACATCCGCCGTCGGGCATCGAATCAAGATGAGTGTAGAAGTTGTTGATTGTATCGACTGTGGACGGAAATGCCTGAGAAGAGTCGGCTTTACAGCTCTTTGCGCTTATTGCGATGAGCCAAATTATGGCAGTCAATGCTATTGCCGCAGTGATGTATCGGGTTATGCTGGTCATTTTGCGATTACTGTGATTGTGATGTTGTTGACGGCAATCGGCCGTTTAAGGGTGTAAAATTACACATAAACCGTCTAATACACAAAAAAACAGACGGCATTACTTATCACAAGCCCTGCCGTCCTTACATTCATGAGAAATCTATCTACTATTATTGATGGATTCTTTGAATGTTTTACTTGAATGTTGTCTGGTGGTATTTACATGATTTTTTCAGGTCGCCTTTTTTCGTGCTACAAAAATAAACAGGCGTTTTATCATCTGTTTTGCTTAGGTGAAAAAGAGGGTTAAAAATAACGATATAATTGTTGTTTTGGTTAATTGTTTTGGTTTGTATAATTTCACAGTGCAAGTTTAAGTATTTTTGATTGTATTTACACAATTTTTATCGGCAAAAAAACGCATTTATGTTTTATAACATATATTTTCGATGTCACGTTATCAAAAAGACACATTTAATAATGAATTTTTTCTTTAATATTTGTAGCAGCGCATAAATTATCTTAATTTTGCATAGTAATCGATAGCTTTTAAGTAACTTACAATAATCAATTAATTTTCTAATTTTCTAATTTCAAAACTACTATGTGGTTAACAAGCTCATCTATAGGAAGGAAGCTCGTCATGGCTATCACCGGAGCGTGCCTCGTCCTATTTGTAACGTTTCACTGCTTGATGAACGCAGTAGCCATTGTCTGGCCGGCATCTTACAATGTAATATGTGAGTTGCTTGGCGCCAACTGGTATGCACTTGCAGCCTCGGCCGGTCTTGCGCTTCTCTTCATCATACACATTATTTATGCAGTGTGGTTGACACTTCAAAACCGTAAGGCTCGCGGTAACGACCGCTATGCTGTAACCGCCAAGCCCAAGAGCGTAGAATGGTCGTCGCAGAACATGCTCGTGCTCGGTATCGTTGTACTTGCATTCCTCGTTGTGCATCTCATCCAGTTCTGGGCCAAGATGCAGCTTCAGGAAATTCGCGGTGTGGAAGGCACACTTCCTCCGTCGATGGGTACGCTGTTCATCCAGGAGGCTTTCTCCATGGTTTACACTCCGATCGTCTACATCATCGGCTTCATCGCATTGTGGTTCCACATGAACCATGGTTTCTGGTCGATGTTCCAGTCATGCGGTTGGGACAATGACACATGGCTTCCCCGCCTCAAGAAAATTTCGTGCTGGTGGACAACAATCGTTATTGCCCTCTTCATTGCCCAGGCTGTAGTGTTCACAGTAAACGCTCACAACGATTTCTACAAGACTGACGACGCACTCCGCAGCCAGTATGTAGGCGTTATCGGCAAGATGGTAGGTCTTCCCGTTGACCGTGTTTCAAGCGAGCAGCTCCCGATGGTTATCGAGCAGAACCTCAATGTGCTCAGCGATCCTCAGTTTGCCGCTCAGCTCAGCGATCCTCAGGTTCAGATGCAGACCGGACTTACTCCCGAAAGCCATCAGGAATTGCTGTCGAAGTATCAGCATGCCAAGGCGTTCCTCGACTACTTCATGATTGACAATGAAGCAGCTCCTGCCGCTCAACCGATTGAAGAACAACCCGAAAACTAATTAGCGATATGGAAAATACTAAAGAAAACGTTAAAGTGATGAATCCGGCTGATTCTAAAATCCCGGAAGGTCCTATCGCTGAGAAATGGACCAACTACAAGGCTCATCAAAAACTCGTGAACCCCGCCAACAAGCGTCGCCTCGACATCATCGTCGTAGGTACCGGTCTTGCCGGAGCTTCGGCTGCCTCTTCGCTTGCCGAAATGGGATTCAACGTATTGAATTTCTGCATTCAGGATTCGCCCCGTCGCGCTCACTCAATTGCAGCGCAGGGTGGTATAAACGCAGCAAAGAACTATCAGAACGACGGTGACTCGGTGTATCGTCTATTCTATGATACAGTAAAAGGTGGTGACTACCGTGCACGCGAGGCCAACGTTTATCGTCTTGCCGAGGTGTCAAACAACATCATCGACCAGTGTGTGGCTCAGGGCGTACCTTTCGCTCGTGAATACGGCGGCTTGCTTGCCAACCGTTCATTCGGCGGTGCCCAGGTGTCACGTACATTCTATGCCAAGGGCCAGACAGGTCAGCAGCTCCTTCTCGGTGCCTACTCTTCGCTTAACCGCCAGATTCAACTCGGCAAGGTGAAGAGCTACAACCGTTACGAGATGCACGACGTGGTTATGATCGACGGCCGTGCCCGCGGTATTATCGCCAAGAATCTTGTAACAGGTAAGTTTGAGCGTTTTGCCGCTCACGCAGTGGTTATCGCCACCGGCGGTTACGGTAACGCTTACTTCCTTTCGACCAACGCAATGGGATGTAACTGTAGCGCGGCTATGGCATGCTACCGCAAGGGCGCATACTTCGCAAACCCCGCCTACGTTCAGATTCACCCCACCTGTATTCCCGTACACGGCGACAAGCAGTCAAAGCTGACCCTCATGTCGGAGTCGCTTCGTAACGACGGCCGTATCTGGGTGCCCAAGAAGCTTGAGGATGCTCAGAAGCTTCAGGCAGGTGAGATTCGCGGTTCGCAGATTCCCGAAGAGGATCGTGACTACTATCTCGAGCGCCGCTACCCGGCATTCGGTAACCTCGTACCCCGTGACGTTGCATCGCGTGCCGCCAAGGAACGCTGCGACAAGGGCTTCGGTGTCAACAACACCGGTCTTGCCGTGTTCCTCGACTTCAGCGACGCCATCAACCGTCTTGGCAAGGATGCAGTGGCACAGCGCTACGGCAACCTCTTCGACATGTATGAGGAGATCACCGATGTATCGCCTTACGACGAACCGATGATGATATTCCCCGCCATCCACTATACAATGGGTGGTATCTGGGTTGACTATGAGTTGCAGACTTCGTTGAAGGGCTTGTTTGCCATCGGCGAATGTAACTTCTCGGATCACGGTGCCAACCGTCTTGGTGCTTCGGCTCTTATGCAGGGTCTTGCCGACGGTTATTTCGTGCTTCCCTACACAATCCAGAACTATCTGTCGGATCAGATCACAGTTCCCCGCTTCTCTACCGACACCAAGGAATTTGACGAAGCCGAGGCCAAGTGTATCGCCGCTCAGGAGAAGCTTCTCAAGACCAACGGAAAGCGCTCGGTCGACTCTATCCACAAGGAACTCGGACACGTTATGTGGGAGTATGTCGGAATGGCACGTAACGAAGAGGGCTTGAAGATTGCTCTTCAGCGCCTGAAAGAGATACGTAAGGAATTTGAAACCAACCTTTATGTGCCCGGCACTGCCGAAGGCATGAATGTTGAGCTCGACAAGGCATTCCGCCTGAACGACTTCATCACCATGGGTGAGCTCATCGCTTATGACGCTCTTAACCGTAACGAAAGCTGCGGCGGTCACTTCCGTGAAGAGTATCAGACTGAAGAGGGTGAGGCCAAGCGTGACGACGCCAACTACTTCTACGTTTCATGCTGGGATTACCAGGGAAGCGACGAAAAGGCGCCCGAACTCATCAAGGAGCCCCTGCACTATGAGGCTATCAAGGTTCAGACACGTAACTATAAGTCATAAAATTTCACACAACATTAGAAAGTAAACTCAAATGGCAAATATAACTGTTAATCTTAAGATTTGGCGTCAAGCCGGGCCAAAGGCTAAGGGTGAATTCAAGACTTATACAGTCGAGACCGATACCGACACCTCTTTCCTTGAAACTCTTGACATCCTCAACGAGCAGCTCGTTGAGAATCATGAAGAGCCCGTAGTCTTCGACCACGACTGCCGCGAGGGTATCTGCGGTATGTGCTCACTCTATATCAACGGACATCCCCACGGACCCGCTACCGGAGCTACAACATGCCAGCTCTATATGCGCCGCTTCCACGATGGTGAAACAATCACCGTAGAACCCTGGCGTTCGGCTGCATTCCCCGTTATAAAGGACCTCATGGTCGACCGTAATGCATTTGACAAGATTCAGCAGGCCGGAGGTTATGTATCGTTCAACTGTGGCGGCGCTCAGGATGCCAACAGCCTTCCCATCGCCAAGACTGCAGCTGACGCTGCTATGGACTCGGCTACCTGTATAGGTTGCGGTGCCTGTGTGGCTGCTTGTAAGAACGGTTCGGCAATGCTCTTCGTTTCGGCTAAGGTAAGCCAGTTTGCTCTTCTTCCCCAGGGTCAGGTTGAGCGTGCCCGTCGCGCTCGTGCAATGGTTAAGAAGATGGATGAGCTTGGATTCGGTAACTGTACCAACACCGGTGCTTGTGCCGCTGAATGTCCCAAGTGCATTTCGCTGAGCAACATCGCTCGTCTTAACCGCGAGTTCATCAAGGCTAAGATCAAGGAATAATAAATTCCTTATCCAATACTTAAAAAGGATTCAATTCCCTCATTGGGGATTGAATCCTTTTCTTTTAGAGGTGTATGCGGTTCATGATCGGTTCCCGCAAGCGAGGATATAAATAGAACAGGGGATGCCTTTACGGGCATCCCCTGCTTATTTTAATCAAGATTGTCGATGCAAATTATTTTGCAAGATAGGCTTTAACCTGAGCGAGAACTGCAGGAGCGGTGAAGCCGAACTTCTCATCAAGTACCTTGTAGGGTGCCGATGCTCCGAAGTGGTCAAGACCGAATACTTCGCCGTTGCGACCTACTACGCCGCGAAGGGTAGAGGGAAGACCCGCGGTAAGACCGAATACCTTGCCGTTGGCGGGAATAACGCTGTCGCGGTAATCCTGAGGCTGTACTTCAAACAGACCGATTGATGGAACTGACACAACGCGTGCAGTTACGCCTTCAGCGCCGAGAAGCTTGGCAACCTCTACGAGAAGTGATACTTCTGAACCGTTGGCAACGAGGGTTACATCGGGGTTGGCTGCGTCTACTACCACATAACCGCCCTTTTCAGCACCGAGTGCTTCGTTGTAGCGGTCGCCGCTTGCTGCGGGCAGGTCGGGGATGTCCTGACGGCTGAGGATGAGGGCGGTAGGAGTCTTGGTGTTCTCCATGGCCATCTTCCAGCAAACCGATGTTTCAGCAGCGTCACCGGGACGGAGAACGAGCATGCTGGGTTCGCCCTTGAAGTTGCGGAGCTCTTCCATGAGGCGTATCTGGGCTTCCTGCTCAACGGGTTCGTGAGTCGGGCCGTCCTCGCCTACGCGGAATGCGTCGTGTGTCCAGATGTACTTAACGGGAAGTTCCATAAGGGCTGCCATACGCACTGCGGGCTTCATGTAGTCGGAGAATACGAAGAATGTACCGCAAGCTGCGATGCAACCTCCGTGGAGTGCTATACCGTTCATGATGGCTGCCATTGTAAGCTCGGCAACACCTGCCTGAAGGAATGCGCCGCTGAAGTCGCCGTGAGTGAGAGCGTGGGTGTTCTTGAGGAATCCGTCGGTCTTGTCAGAGTTGGCAAGGTCGGCTGAAGCGACAATCATGTTGCCAACCTTCTTTGCAAGCTCACCGAGTACATCGGCCGATGCCTGACGGGTTGCGATGTTGGGCTTGTGGGCGATAGCCTTCCAGTCGATTTCGGGAAGCTTGCCTGCGATGTAGCTGTCAAGAAGAGCAGCCTGCTCGGGATTGGCTGCACGCCAAGCCTTCTCCTCTTCGTGACGGAGCTTCACTGTTGCGCGAAGCACTTCGGCACGGTCGGCATAGAGCTTCTTGGTGTCTTCCCAGATGTGCCAGGGATCATTGGGATCGGCTCCGAGGTGCTCCATGGTCTTTTCGTAGGATGCACCTGACTTGCTCAAGGGGTTACCGTGGGTTGAGCACTTGCCTTCGTAAGACTCGCCTTCGGCGGTGACTGCGCCGCGACCCATAACGGTCTTGCCTATGATTATTGTAGGACGATGCTTCTCCTCGATGGCGGTTTCGAGAGCTCCTGCCATTGCAAGGGGATCGGTACCGTCAACTTCGATTACGTTCCAGTTCCAAGCGCGATACTTGGCAGCGGTGTCTTCGGCAGTAACGGCCTTAACCTCGGTAGAGAGCTGGATGTCGTTGCTGTCGTAGAACATGATGAGGTTGTTCAGTCCGAGATATCCTGCAAGACGGCCGGCGCCCTGTGAAATCTCTTCCTGTATACCACCGTCGGAGATGAATGCGTAAGTCTTATGGGCAATCCAGTCGCCGAAACGAGCCTGGAGGAAGCGCTCGGCAATTGCGCTACCCACTGCCATTACATGACCTTGTCCGAGGGGACCTGAGGTGTTTTCAACGCCACGTTCGGGGTGAACTTCGGGGTGACCGGGAGTTACGCTTCCCCACTGGCGGAATTCCTTAAGCTCGTCAACGGTGTACTTGCCGGTAAGGGCGAGCACTGCATATAGCATTGATGACATGTGACCGGGATCAAGGAAGAAGCGGTCACGTGCAATCCAGGTGGGATTGTCAGGATCGGTTACTAAGAAAGAAGAGTAGAGCACGTTGACAAAGTCGGCACCGCCCATAGCACCTCCGGGATGGCCTGACTTGGCCTTTTCCACCATTGAAGCTGCAAGGACACGGATATTGTCGGCTGCGCGATTTAAAACGTTTTTGTCCATAAGGTTAATTAAGTTTAGGTTGTTATATTAGGATTAATAATGTTTATTTACATTATACGAGTTCCTCTTTAAGTTCGTCCTCAAGGTCGACGGGAATGTCGGTGTTGACATTCTTGCATCCTACGAGGCCGTAGATGAGAAGATAGCCGAGGCATGCCACGATGAGCCAGTAGCTTGTCATGTAACCGGCTTCCTTGGCTATGAATTGCTGAACGAGAGGCAATACGCCGCCGCCTACAACCATCATCATGAAGATGCCCGATGCCTGAGCGGTGTATTTGCCAAGGCCTTCGACTGCAAGGTTGAAGATGCCGCCCCACATTACCGATGTGCAGAGTCCGCACAATACGAGGAGATAGGCGCTTACGGGTACCGAGGCTATTTCGCCGGCAGGGCCGCTGTAGATGAATGAGGGCACGCTTACGGTGATGCTCTTGGGGAGGCATATAGCGGCGATGACGAGGCATATACCTACTGCCGACACGGTGATGAGCTGAATGCGGGTCGATATCTTGCCGCTGATGGCACCGCTGAGGCTTCGGCCTACGAGCATGAGCAGCCAGTAGATTGCTACGATGGCTCCGGCGATTGTCGATGCGTCACCTATCACGCCTGCTCCCGATGCCTTCTGGTCGGCAAGGTAGAAGTTGAGGGTGCCGGGGATGCCGATTTCGATACCTACGTAGATGAATATACCGATTACACCAAGCACGGTGTGACGGAAGTTCCAGGGGCTGTGGCTGTATTTTACTTCCTTGGCGCCCGACTTGGCAAGGTTGGGTTCGGGTATGCTTACGAATGAGATTACGATGAATGCTGCAACGAATACTCCGATTGCGATGAACAACAGGGGTGCAACGGCCTGCATTGTGGTTGACTTGGAGAGCTGGCCGATGAGTGCGCCTACGAAGAGGGGAGTAAGAGTTCCCGAGAGTGAGTTGAGCGCACCGCCTGTCTGAAGAAGCTGGTTGCCCTTGTTGCCGCCGCCACCGAGAAGGTTGAGCATGGGGTTTACGACTGTGTTAAGCATGCACACGCAGAAACCGCAGATGAATGCTCCGAGCAGATATACGAAGAAGTTCAAGCGAACTACAAATTCCTTTGTTACCATTTGTCCGCCTTCATCGATGCTTGATGTCATCGAGAAGAGGGAGGTGTCGGTACCGATCACTCCTGAAAGATATTGAACGAAAAGACCGATTACGCCCACTGCCATGGCCCACAGTGCGGTCTTTTTATAACCGATTTTTACGAGAAGGTTTCCTGCCGGGATACCCATGAAGAGGTAGGCGAGGAAGTTCATCATGTTGCCCATCATTCCGAGCACGCTGTTACCTTCAAATTCATTTCCCCATATAGTGCCGATTGGGGCAGCAAGATTTGTGACGAAAGATATCATTGCAAATATGAAGAACATTGCAATGATTGCGATTAATCGTCCGTTCGATTTAGATTGAGTTGTTTCCATTGTTTGTTATGAACAGTTGGTTATTTGATGATTAATTTAAGATATTAGTATAATCGCGTAAATTTAACTAAAAAATTTCAGCCGACATTGCAATGATGCTATAAAACATAATGCAAATAGGCTGAATTACTAATATTCTCTCTCTCCAAATATTGTTGTTCCTATTCTGACCATGTTGCTGCCGCATTCTAAGGCAATTTCATAGTCGTGGCTCATGCCCATGCTTATGATGTTGAAGTCATTGTCGTCGGCGAAATATTTCACTTTTAGCGCGTCGAAAGCCGATTTTATAGCCATGAAATCCTGTCGTATTCTGTTCTCGTCGTCGACATTAGAGGCCATGCCCATGACACCTCTTATCTTTACCATGTTGAGTCGATCGAGCAACCCGGTGCCGAGCAGCTCGTTGATTTCATCGAGCGTGAATCCGAATTTGGTTTCTTCCAAGGCCACGTGAAGCTGAAGGAGCACATCAACCTGACGGGATGTGTCGCATGCAGCATTGTTGATCTTAATGAGCAGTCGCTCCGAGTCGACACTGTGAATCATCTTCACGTAGGGCACTACGGTTGACACTTTGTTGGTCTGCAGATGGCCTATGAAGTGCCACTCTATGTCATCGGGCAGTGAACGTGCTTTTTCTACCAGTTCATTGGCACGACTTTCGCCGAATACTCGGTGACCACCTTCGTAAGCCTCCATTATGGCTTCCTTGGGGTGGAATTTTGACACCGCTACCAGCTCCACGTTTCCGGGGAGATTGGCTTTGATGTCGTGTATGCGTTGCGCTATGTCGTTCATGGCGAGCCGAGGAGTGATTTGTTATGCTTCAGCAGGTGAGGTAGATGACAGCTTGGCCTTGTAAACATCCATTATAGTGGTTTCGGCGATGGAGGCTATCTCGAAGTCGGCCATTGTGCCTTTCATGCCTTCCATGAAGTTGTCGAGTGCGCCTTTGAAGTCGGTTGCGGCTACGAGTATGTGGGATGTGGTTTTCTTTTCTACCGCGCTTTTCTCATCGATGGTGATGAAGTTTACCTTTACGTGATACCACTTGTCGGCTGAGTCGTCCCAGAATATTTCCGATATGTTGGTGCGCTTTACAGCCGATACTGAAAAGTCGCCTGAAATGAACGGGGTTACCTCCTCGATTATGCGTGCTTCGGCTTCGGTAAAGCTTAGAGCGTCAACCATGTAAGGCTCGTTGACCTTCTTTTGCATACCGTTTTCCATCAATTTATCGTAGCGCACTTTACATTCAAACCATTGTGCCATTTTTTCTGTTCAGTTTAATTGTTAAATGAAATTATAATTGTAATACAAAGTTACGAAAAAAAGTCAATCACACTATAGCGTCAATTCTTAATGAACCATAATATTTCCGCTCAATCAATGCCCGCTTGAAGGTAACTTTTCAATCGTGTGCGATATATCAGTCGATAAGTGCGTTTTAGCTCATTCGACAGGAATGATGCATCGATTAACCGATCTATATCGGGATACTCGCGACAGAAGCGCGTTAACTCCTTTTTGACGATTTTCTCACCCAACCCCATTGTCAGCCCGAACTCATAGAACGCCGCCCCGGTAGGTATGGTTGGATTCTCTTTAGATGAGAACAGGCCTTTGTCGAGGGCAAATATCGTGTCATCGGGGATGTGTATCAGCGTGTTGATTAAGTCATATGCCGGAGATAGAGTATTGCTTCCATCGGGGCGTCTTATGATTGAAAAGTTTTTCAAATGAGCGTCACCGTTTGCAAACAAGAAGTTGAACAACATCAAGTCAAAGAACTTTACAAGTTCTATTTTTGCCGCAGGCAGATACTTTTTAATCAAAGTGGCTATGTCTTCATAACTTCGAGTGTCATATTTATAATTTTTACCGTTTGTGTCCTCCGACACTCCGGCAAGCGACGCAAAGTCCTCTTGCTGTATCTTATTGCCGTCGTTGTCAACATCATATCGTCGCGTTATATAGGCCATCTCGTCGTTTTCAAAAAGGCAGATTGCGTTGGGCGCCGTGTCGATTCCATATACTTGTTCTGCAATTTGCATGGTGAGATGCTCATTGGCAGGCCCGAATTCTGGGTGGAGGTAGTCGGTGAGTCGAGGCTTGAGTATGTATCGCCCCTGCTCACCTTCTTGTGTCAAAGTGAACTTATCATCGTGAATTGTAAAGGAGTACTTTGGCTGTGCCCCTGATAACGACATTCTTTTTCTGTTTGAATTGAATTTAGTTATTACTTCATTTGATGCGAGAGAAGTATAGGGGAGCACGTGGCTTACCGGAAGTCCTGATGTGAGCCTTTTCAACGCTGTCGGAGAATAGGTTGAATAACCCGGAATGAGAAGTGAGGGGCAGTGATTTATTTCCATCATTTAATGGGTTTTATGGTAATGGCTCCCGGAGTGTCGTATTGTGCAGTTGCCAACAATAGTCCGAAATTATCGTTTTCGTCAATTTTAAGGAATCGGGACTGAACGCGGCGATTGCTTCCTTCCGATAACATGTTGGAGAAGAACGGAAACAGGTGAGTGGAACGATACTCTTGTTGAGTAAGCGGAAGTGTCAGGCTTACCGGTGGATTTGAACGGTTTTGATAGTATGTGTTATCATACTGGAATATGTAATCATTGCGATTATTTTCAACGATTACTCCGGCTAATACATTGTTTATATATACGTTTGCCCTTCTCATTATTGATTCATAGTTTTAATGGTTATTTTTATTTCAAGGCCGAGGGTGTCAAGTACTTTTAGCAGGACTTTCAAAGTCGGGTTTCCCTCGTCACGTTCTATTTTCGTCAAGGTGTTTATGCCTACTTCTGCAATATCGGCAAGCTGCTCTTGGGTTATGTTGAGCATTTTGCGGCGTTGTTTTATTCGTTCTCCTATGGATTCCATTTTCACAATATGTTGTGGTTTTTGCAAATATACGAAAAAATATTTTATAAATAGAGCAAAAATCACAACATATCGTGATTTTTGTTGTCGGCCTTTCCGCGAGATAAAAAATAAGCCTCGGCTGTGCCGGGGCTTATGATAAGTTCGTCGTCTGACGGAAACAAAGCTACTCCCACTCGATTGTGGCCGGTGGCTTGGAGGAGATGTCGTAGCAAACTCGGTTTACGCCTTTCACCTTGTTGATGATGTCGTTGCTCACTTTCGCCATGAAGTCGTAAGGCAGGTGGGCCCAGTCGGCGGTCATGGCATCGGTTGAGGTGACTGCGCGAAGTGCTACGGCGCGTTCATAGGTGCGCTCGTCACCCATTACGCCTACGCTCTGCACGGGAAGCAATATCACTCCGGCTTGCCATACTTTGTCATATAGGTTCCAGTCACGAAGTCCCTGGATGAATATGTCGTCGGCATCTTGAAGTATGCGCACCTTTTCGGGAGTTATGTCACCGAGTATGCGCACTGCAAGGCCGGGGCCGGGGAAGGGATGACGCTTGATGAGATGCTCCGGCATTCCGAGTTCGCGTCCTACGGCGCGTACTTCGTCCTTGAACAGGAGGCGAAGCGGTTCGCAAAGCTTGAGGTTCATCTTTTCGGGTAGTCCGCCCACATTGTGGTGGCTCTTGATGGTGGTTCCTGTGATGGATAGCGACTCGATGCAGTCGGGATAGATGGTTCCCTGGGCAAGCCACTTTACATCCTTTATCTTGTGGGCCTCTTCGTCAAATACATCGATGAAGCCTTTTCCTATGATTTTGCGTTTGCGCTCGGGCTCGGTAACGCCTGCAAGTTCGCTGAAGAATTTCTTGCTTGCGTCAACTCCTATGACATTCAGTCCAAGACATTCGTAGTCGTGAAGCACATTCTTGAACTCGTTTTTGCGCAACATTCCGTGATCGACAAATATGCAGGTGAGATTTTTGCCGATGGCCTTGTTGAGCAACACAGCCGCTACCGATGAGTCGACACCGCCGCTAAGTCCCAGCACAACCTTGTCATCGCCGAGCTGCTTCTTGAGTTCGGCCACAGTGCTTTCGATGAATGATGCCGCGCTCCAGTCCTGACGGCTGCCGCATATATCGACTACGAAGTTCTTGAGCAGCTGGGTTCCGTCCTCGGTGTGATATACTTCGGGGTGGAACTGTACTCCCCATAGCTTCTCGCCTTCAGCCTGATAGGCTGCAACGGCTACTTTGTCGGTCGATGCTATGATTTTGAAATTGTCGGGGATGGCGGTAATCGTGTCGCCATGGCTCATCCACACCTGTGAGTTGGCACGTAGTCCGTGGAGCAGGGGATTCTCGTGATCAAACTTTTCAAGGTGGGCGCGGCCGTATTCACGAGTGCCGGCAGGCTCTACCTTTCCGCCGTTGGTGTAGGACATGAATTGAGCGCCGTAGCAGATGCCCAAAATAGGATATTTGCCGCGGATGTTGCTCAGGTCGACCTTGAAGGCTTTTTCGTCATAAACGGAGAACGGGCTACCCGAAAGAATGACGCCTATTACCGACGGATCGTCATGCGGAAACTTGTTGTAGGGCACAATTTCGCAATAGGTGTTGAGTTCGCGCACTCGACGGCCTATTAACTGTGTCGTCTGACTGCCGAAGTCAAGAATGATGATTTTCTCTTGCATAGTCCAAATGTGATGGATTGATGAAAATTACTTTGTGCAAATTTACAAAATAAAAATGATATATGCCGACATAGGCTTGACCGAAATCAGCGGCTTCCGAGAACAAGGCATACAAGTCCCACAAGAAGTACCGACAGATCGATCAGTTTCATCTTTACATTCTTTTCGTGGAGAGCCATGACTCCGTAGAGGAATGACACGATGACGCTGCCTCGGCGTATCATTGAAATCACCGATATCATTGAGCCGTCGATCGACAGTGAGTAGAAGTAGGCGATGTCGGCTATGGTGAGGAAGAGTGATATGCACGGAATGGTCCACCGCCACTGGAACTTGGTGTGATTCTTGGTGGTGCGCAGCATTATGGCTATCGTTATGCCCATTATTATGAACTGGTAGAACGAATACCATGCCTGCACTTCCAGCGGCTCGTAATGTTTCAGCAGATATTTGTCGTAGAGTGCGCTCACCGCTCCCATGAAAGTAGCTCCGAGGCTCATCCACAACCAGCGGCTGTGCTTGAGCGAGAATCCCTCCTTGCTTCCTATGCGGCTGATGAAGTAGAGCGACCAGAAACCAAGTGCGATACCTATCCACTGCAGGAGATTGAGCCGTTCGCCGAATATTAAGAGTGCGCCCACGAGCACAATCACCGGTCGTGACGCATTGATGGGGCCTGCTATCGTGAGCGGAAGGTGCTTGATGCCGTAGTAGCCCAACAGCCACGAGGTGAGCACGATAAATGCCTTGACCACGATGTAGAGGTGACCCGTGATGTTGCCGCCGAGCCCTATGTCACCGTCAACGAGTCCGCTTACGATGATGGGCGCCATCAGCAGCGAGCTGAAGAGCGTGTTCAGGAAAAGTACGATGAGTACATTGTTTGCGTTGAGCGACAGCTTCTTGAACACATCATAGACGCCGAGGCACAACGCCGATACTATGGCAAGTACTATCCACATGGTCTTATTTCAGTGATTCTAATTGCTTGGGGTCGCCTACGAGCCACAGTATGTCGCCGGGATTGAACAGGTTGTTGCCTGTAGGGTGGTCGTAGGTACCGTCGGAGTGCTGTATTGCAACCAGCAGCGCCTTGTATTTGTCGCGAATCTGCGAAGTGGCCGATGTCTTGCCTATAAGCGGTGATGTTTCCGACAGCAGGATGTTGGTCAGCTTTATGTCGTCGGCGCGGTTTTCGTTTTCGCCGCCGGTTTCGTTACCTTGCTCGATAATCGGGAGCAGAGCCTGTATCTGTTCATCGGTACCGATTATTCCGAGGATGTCGCCGGGGAATATTCGCATTGTTCCGTTGGGCACCGCTATGAATGAGCTGCCACGCTGTATGCTGGCCACGTTCACGCCATATCGCTGTCGAAGATTTGAATCAATAAGTCGGTCGCCGACAAACGGACATCCGTAACCCACTTCGATGTAGGCGAGGTGCATGTCGCTTACAAGATTGTTGTTGCGTCCGCTGCGGCGCAGCTCACGCTCGTTGAGGTTGTTGAAGAATGTCGATTCAATGCGACGCATGTGCTTGCGCAGTCGTCCCGACAGTGCTATGAGCATCAGCATGAATATCAGGAATCCCACTATCCAACCCACGCGCATTGAGTGAATTGCGCTCAGGGTGTAGATGATGAAACCGAGCGACAGCAGCATGCGGAACAGCGACATGACGATGAGCGGGACGTCAAATCGCGCATTGGCGGCTATGAGTCGTTCACGCTCGGTCTTGCGTGATGCCGGCATGGCCAAGGCGAGCAGGAAGGGTGACATGCATGAAAGTGCTACGATGTCGGCTATAAGTCGGCTCCATGACGGAATGATGGTTTCAAGCCATGGAAGCAGATATCTGAGCGTGATCAATATTATTGCGATGATGACGCTTGAGTACAGCAGTATGCGCCATAAGTAGCGTTTCAGCACCGTTTTCCAGAGCACTCGTGTTTCACATTCCGATGTCGCGTTGGTGGTGTAGCGGTTGATGAGGAAATGCAGTTTTCGTGGCAGATGCTTCTCCACGAAGTTGTAGGCCGGGTCGGCCAAACGGATGAAGTAGGGGGTAGTGAAGGTGGTTATCACCGATACGGCCACCACGATAGGGTAGATTATCGGGTTCAGGACACCGAGTGACATACCGAGCGATGCGATGATGAATGCAAATTCACCGATTTGGGTCAGGGAGAAGCCCGACTCCATGGCTATGCGCAACGGTTGTCCGGTGATGAGCATTCCGAATGTGCCGAAAACTATCATGCCTACGATTACGACACACGACAGTATGAGTATGGGTGAGATGTACTCTTCGATTACATGCAGGTCGACCATCATTCCCACCGAGATGAAGAATACGGCACCAAACAGGTCCTTGACCGGTGTTATCACCTGCTCGATACGCTCGGCATAGCTTATTCCGGCTATTATCGAGCCCATGACGAATGCTCCGAGAGCGAGTGAAAATCCGCAATAGACCGAGAACACCGCCATGCCGAAGCACAATCCCAGCGACACCACGAGGAGCGTTTCGTTGTTGAGGTAACGGCGTATTGCGTTGAGCAAAGTAGGAAGCAGGTAGACTCCAACCAAAAACCAGATGACGAGGAAGAACACCAGTTTGCTGACGCTGAACAGCATCTCTCCGCCTTCGACACTGTTGTTCACTGCAATCGACGACAGAATCACCATCATGAGGACGGCAAAGAGGTCTTCGACAATGAGGACGGCAAATACAAGTGACGCAAACTTTTTCTGCCGCAGATTCAGGTCGGTGAATGCCTTTATGATGATCGTTGTCGATGACATGGAGAGCATTCCTCCCAGAAACAGGCTGTTCATGTTGGAGAAGTTAAGCACGTGACCTATTCCGAATCCGGCCGCCATCATGCCTATCACGATTATCAACGCCGTCACTACGGCCGATCCTCCGGTGTTGAGCAGCTTCTTGAAGCTGAATTCGAGTCCGAGCGAAAAGAGCAGCACCACGATTCCAAGCTGGGCCCAGAACTCGATGTTGCTTTCGGTGGTCACCGACGGGAGATATTCAAAGTGAGGGCTGGCGAGAAATCCTGCGACGATGTAGCCGAGCACGACAGGCTGTTTCAGCCATTTGAACAGCACGGTCACTACTGCGCCCAGTATGAGGATGAATGCAAGGTCGGATATGAGCGTTTCCAGTTGTATGTCCGACATTATTTCAGGATTTTCGGCCGTTGTATCAGTTGCCGTAGATACAAGTGCCGAAATGAGGTTGAATATCATTGTCAGTGATGATGTTGTGATGGGTTGTTATGGCGTTATATGCTCACTTGGTTGGCCAACGATATGGCTATCGTAGGCTTTACCTGACGCAAATCCTTGAATAGCATCATGTAGTTGGTGCTCTCCTTCATGAGCACGACAAGATTCAGTCGGGTTACCGGCTCCATGTAGTCATACTCCACATATACGTTGCTCAGGTGTACGTGATGACGATTCAGCACTTCGCGATAGCCGTCGATGTCCTCGGCTATGACCGACAGTTTGATGCGTATGATGCGTGACTCCACGCCTGCACTTATGCGGTGTTCCCAACGCTCCACCACGACCAGCACTACGAGTATGAGTCCGGTGGCTATGATGGCTATCGTGTACATGCCCACGCCTACGGCCATGCCTATGGCTGCAATCATCCATATTCCGGCCGCCGTGGTGAGTCCGCGCACCGAGCCTTTCATCTGTATGATGGCTCCGGCACCGAGGAAACCTATACCTGTCACCACCTGAGCCGCGATTCGGCCCGGGTCGCCGTTTTTCAGCCCCATGTACTCCTGCGGAACGTAGATCGACAGGAGCATTGCCAATGTGGCGCCCATCGATATGAGTGCGAATGTGCGCACTCCCGCTATCTGGCCTTTGCGTTTGCGCTCAAAGCCCACGCAGCATCCGAGCATGAGGCTAAGACACAGCTTGAAAATCGACGACACGACATTGACCTCGATTGAGTTGACGGAGTCGTATATGGTTGTGAACAGGTTGATAAGTGTCGACATCGTGGTCTATTTGCGCAAAGTGAAGCGGCGTGATATAAGTCGGAAATTGTCAGCGAACAGTTCAACGGTGTAGTCGCCCGGGGTGAGGGTGGTGTTCACATCCCAGTAGATGCGTAATCCGCCAATCTCTTCACCGGCATATTCGATGGTCTTGCGTGCGGTGCATTGCAGCGATGCGCCTTCAAAGTTGAATGTGCCGCCTGCTCCGAGCAGAGCACCTTCGGGGTTGGTTATGCGCAGGTAGATTGTCTTTTCGCCTACGGGTGTTGAGTTGTTCTGGGGTATGGTGAATGTCACTTCAAGCTGCTTGGCCTTGGTAACGTTCTTTTCAATCTTTCCGTTCTTCTTTAGCGCATTTAGCGTGACGCCGGTTACATTCAGCTTCTCGGCGAGAGTCATGCGCTCCGACAGAATCTCGTTGCGCTTCGATTCGGTTGCCACGCGGTTGCTCAGCTGTTGGTTGCGTTGCTTTATTTCGGCGTTCTCGGCACGCAGTCCTGCATTTTCTTTTCCGAGCGAGTCGATTTGCGCTACATAGTGGCGCAGGATGTTTTTAAGCGTACCTATTTCGTCCTGCAGTTTCTTTATGTGCTGTGCGCTTTTCTTCTTCTCGGAGTTTAGCTCCTGAAGCAGCTTTTCCACTTTGCTTTTGGCAGCGGCATATTTTGTCACGAGCGAGTCGTTGGCGAGCAGCTGTGACTGGTTTTCATATTGTTGGAACTCTACATTGAGAGCCTGATATTCGTTGGCGAGCTGTAGCTGTTCATTGGTCAGCTGTAGCTGCTCGTTGGCAAGCGCAGCCTCTTCAGCCTTGTCGTTGATTGATTTTGTCGTCAGGATGAAAGCGGCAATAATTATCACCAGTAGCGTAGCTAAGGCGAGTATACCCCATCGGAGGTATTTGGGATTCTTCATTTTATCATTCATGATGCGTGCAAAATTTGTGCAAATTTACGAAATATCCCTTATAGAAGAGCCTCTTCGGCGGTAAAAATTGAAAGTCCCGTCAACAACTTGGTCGACGGGACTTCCTTTATTAAAAAATTGTTATGACTATCTTGTTGATTAGTCCTGGTTGAGGTTGACGCGCTTGAAGTCAACTGCAACAAGGCCTTTTTGTACCTTGTCGAGATACTTTCCTACGGTCAACTCGCCATCCTGGATGAAATCCTGCTCCATGAGGCAAGATTCCTTGAAGAACTTGTTAAGACGGCCCTGAGCGATGTTGTTGACCATCTGCTCGGGAAGGTTGGCTGCCTTCTCTTCGGCTACCTTAGCCTTGAGTTGGCGAATCTCCTCGGCCTGAGCCTCGGTGATGTTGCCCTTCATGATGCCTTCGTTGAGGTGTTCTTCATTTTCGGCGATATAGAGGTTGAAGCCTGCTTTCTTGAGGGCTGCCTCTACGGCTTTCTTTACTTGCTCGGCCTTTGTCTTGTCGATTGCTACGCTGAGCTCGGAATCCTTTACCGACTGGGGAACGCTGTCGCGGTCAACTGCAACGGGGTTCATTGAAGCAACCTGCATTGCAACATCGCGGCCAACCTTCTCGTCAACGCCTTCAAGGTTGAAGCCTACGATGGCTGCAAGCTTGTTGTTGAAGTGGTTGTAGGCGGTGGTTGAAGGAGCTGCGATGCACTCGTAAGCGCTGATTTCGGTCTTTTCGCCGGTCTTTCCGCTTTCCTCTACTACGAGAGCCTCGATTGTCTGGCCGTCGAGCTGAAGAGCCTTTACTTCTTCAATTGTCTTGGCCTCGGCAGCTACTGCTGCATCGAGAATCTTCTGGGTGAGGGCTACGAATCCTGCGTTCTGTGCCACGAAATCGGTTTCGCAGTTAAGAGCTATGATAGCGGCAAACTTGCCGGTGCTCTTTGAAAGCACGCAACCTTCGGCTGCCTGACGGTCTTCGCGCTTTGCTGCTACCGCCTGTCCTTTCTTGCGGAGGATTTCTACGGCTGCCTGGATGTCGCCGTCGGTTTCTGCAAGGGCTTTCTTGCAGTCCATCAAGCCTGCGCTGGTGAGGGCGCGGAGCTTGGTAATATCGGCCATTGTTACTGCCATATCTGTTTTACTTTTTATCAGGGTTTATAAAATATTGTTTTTGAGGAGAGTGTGCGCTTTTTAGGCTTCTGCTTCAGTAGCTTCGGTAGCCTCGGCTGCTGTTTCTTCATCTGCGGGAGCCTCTTCAGCACGACGGTTTACGCGACGGCGACCACCCTTTGCTGCTGCGGGAGCCTCTTCGCCTTCGGCTGCGGGAGCGTCAACCTTTTCAGCCTTACGCTCTTCAAGACCTTCGGCCATTGCCGAGCATACGGTGTCGAGGATTATCTCGATTGACTTTGATGCGTCGTCGTTGGCGGGGATTACGAAGTCAACGTTGGTGGGATCGGAGTTGGTGTCAACCATTGCGAATACGGGGATTCCAAGACGGTTGGCTTCGGCAACTGCGATGCGCTCCTTAAGGACATCGACTACGAAGAGAGCTGAAGGAAGACGGCTGAGGTCGGCGATTGATCCGAGAGTCTTCTCAAGCTTTGCGCGCTGACGCGAAATCTGAAGCTTTTCACGCTTTGAGAGGTTGTCAAATGTTCCGTCCTTGGTCATCTTGTCGATTGATGCCATCTTCTTCACTGCCTTGCGGATAGTGGGGAAGTTGGTCAACATACCACCGGGCCAGCGCTCGATTACGTAGGGCATGTTGATTGATGAAGCCTTGTCGGCGATTACTTGCTTGGCCTGCTTTTTGGTGGCAACAAAGAGTACTTTCTTGCCTGATTTTGCGATGCTCTTCAAGGCAGCAGCGGCTTCTTCAACCTTGGCTGCGGTCTTGTAGAGGTCTATGATGTGGATACCGTTGCGCTCCATGAAAATGTAAGGAGCCATGGCAGGATTCCATTTTCTCTTAAGGTGACCGAAATGGCAACCTGCCTCTAAAAGTTGGTCAAATGTAGGTGTTGACATTGTTTTGGTTGTTGTTTACGTTCTTTTTTAATTTACAATCCGGGGGTAGGGAACGTGTCCATCTCCTGGATTTAGATACTAAACACGATTTTATCTGAAAACAGAATGTTGATAGTGACTGTCCAAATATTAACGCTTGGAGAACTGGAAGCGCTTGCGGGCCTTGGGCTGACCGGGCTTCTTACGCTCTACGGCACGCGGGTCGCGAGTCATGAAGCCTTCCACGCGAAGTGCATGCTTGTCCTCGGGGTTGATTTTTACAAGAGCGCGGGCGATGGCAAGACGAAGTGCCTCGGCTTGGCCCTTGTAGCCGCCACCGTCAAGGTTTACGTTGATGTCATACTTTGATGCTGCATCAAGTGTGTTGAGGGGCTGCTTTACGATATATTGAAGTATAGACGAGGGGAAATATACTTCGAGGGGACGCTTGTTGATGGTGATTGCGCCATTGCCTTCACCTACGATTACGCGGGCGATAGCGGCCTTACGACGGCCTACTGCATTTACCTTTTCCATACTTCTTATTTGATTGTGTTGATGTCAATAACTTTGGGATTCTGTGCTGCATGGGGGTGCTCCGGTCCGAGATATACATGCATGTTCTCGATGATGCGGCGACCAAGACGGTTCTTGGGAAGCATACCCTTCATTACCTTGATGAACAAGGGGTTGTAGCCGGGCTTGATGTGCTTGTTGTGGGCCTTCTTCATGAGAAGCTCGGGGGTTGTAACACGCTGTCCGCCGGGATAGCCGGTGTATGACAGATATTCACGGTCGGTCATCTTTTTGCCGGTGAGGCGCACCTTGTCGGCGTTGATGATGATCACGTTGTCGCCACACTCTACAAAGGGAGAGTAGGTGGGCTTGTTCTTGCCTCTCAGGATGAGAGCTACTTTTGCACAAAGGCGACCCAGTACCTGGTCGGTAGCGTCAATTACTACCCATTCCTTCTCGATGCTCTGTGCATTGGGGGTAAGTGTCTTGTAACTTAAAGTATCCACGTTAAATGTTTAATTAATAGATGAATAAGTTGATTCTCCATCGGCGGCGGTTCGGCCAAAAACCTCGCCGGCTTTGAATCGGGTTATTAATTTGGACATAATCGGTGTGCAAAGGTACGACTTTTCTGCCGCTTGACAAAACTATTTTAACAATAAATAACATCACCCCTCGGCGACGGCATAAAAAAGTCAGGGTTGTCAACATCGATGTTGACAACCCTGACTGTCGCGCGGTGCGCACGAAGGGACTCGAACCCCCACGTCGTCAGACACTAGATCCTAAGTCTAGCGCGGCTACCAATTACGCCACGTGCGCTGAATTCGGTTGCAAAGGTAGTCATTTAAAACCGACTTTGCAACTATTTCGGGTGCTAATTTTACTCTACGGTCACTGATTTTGCAAGGTTGCGGGGCATGTCCACGTTGCAGCCTTTCATTACAGCGATGTGATAGGCGAGGAGCTGAAGCGGAATCGAAACGATGATGGGCGACAGCGCCTCGGGTACCGGTGGAATCTCCAGTGTGTGGTCGGCTATCTCCGGAATGGTTGTGTCGCCGCGTGTCACGATTGCTATCACCGAACCTCCGCGGGCCTTCACCTGCTGGATGTTGGAGATGATTTTCTCATGCAGCTCATCCGACGGGGCGATTACAACAGTGGGCATCTCGCGGTCAATCAGGGCTATGGGGCCATGCTTCATCTCGGCTGCGGGATATCCTTCGGCATGTATGTAGCTGATTTCTTTTAGCTTCAACGCTCCTTCGAGTGCGCTCGGGTAGTTGTAGCCTCGTCCAAGGTACAGGAAGTTGCGCACATAGGTGTAGGTGCTTGAAAGCTTCTCGATGGCATCGTTCAGCTTGAGTGTTTCCTTGATGAGCGATGGAAGCTGCTCGATGGAGCGTGAGAACTCCGACAGCTTCTCATGTGAGATGGTGCCTCGAAGCTGAGCCACGGCGAGTGCGAGCATTGCAAGCACTGTCACCTGGCCGGTGAATGCCTTGGTTGATGCAACACCGATTTCGGGGCCGACATGTATATAGGTGCCGGTGTCGGTTTCGCGTGCAATCGATGAACCCACTACGTTACATACGCCGTAGACGAATGCTCCGTTTTCGCGTGCCAGCTTGATGGCGGCAAGCGTGTCGGCTGTTTCTCCCGACTGCGATATGGCGATCACTATGTCGTCGGATGTCAGCACGGGGTTGCTGTAGCGGAATTCGCTTGCATATTCCACCGAGGTGGGTATGCGGGCGATGTCCTGAAGAAGACGTTGGCCTATCAAGGCTGCGTGCCATGAGGTGCCGCATGCCACGATTATTATGCGACGGGCGTTGATGAAGCGGTCGGAGTGGTCGATTACTCCCGAAAGCTTTATTTCGCTGGCATTGTTGACCACGCGTCCGCGTATGCAGTCGAATATCGTGTTGGGCTGCTCGTATATCTCCTTGAGCATGAAGTGGGGATAGCCTCCCTTCTCAAGCTGTGACACTGACAGGCGCAGGGTCTGGATGTCGATCTTCGAAGGCTCGTTGGCGTTGGTGATTACATGCAACGGCTCGCCGCGCTTGATAATCGCGATTTCATCGTCACGCAGATAGACTACCTGATTGGTATAATCGATAATGGGGGTTGCGTCGGAGGCGATGAATGTTTCATTTTCACCGATGCCGATTACGAGCGGAGAACTCTTGCGCGCCGCGATTATCGTGTCGGGCTGGTCTTTGTCGATTATAGCGATTGCGTAGGCGCCGATAACCTGATTGAGGGTTTCGCGCACTGCGTCGATGAGCTCGCAATTGTTGGTCGACTGGATGTATTCGATTAATTTCACTACAACTTCGGTGTCGGTTTCGCTTCGGAACGTGCATCCGTGTTCCTGAAGAGCTTGCTTGAGCACGTTGTAGTTCTCGATTGTTCCGTTATGCACGATGGCTATTTTGCCGTTGGTGCTGTAATGGGGATGAGCGTTCACATCATTGGGCTCTCCATGAGTTGCCCAGCGTGTGTGTGCTATACCGATTGTACCGGTAGTGTCTTTGGATTCACAGAAGTGCTCAAGGTCGTTTACCTTGCCATGTGTCTTGTAGACATGAAGATCTCCGGTGGCATTTATCAATGCCACGCCGGCGCTGTCATATCCGCGGTATTCCAATCTGTGTAATCCTTTTATAAGGATGGGATAGGCCTCTTGTTGGCCGATATATCCTACTATACCACACATAATATTATATTAGCTAAAAGTGTTTATAAACGTTAATATGAGGTCGGCAATTGAAAATTGGTATGCAAAGGTATGTAAAATATCCGAATATTCAATAAGATACACCCTTAAAGTTGGTTTAACCCCATGGCGACGGCCGCTATCGGCCTACTATGTCGGCGTAGATAATTCGAGTGGCACCGAGATTCTCCTTTATATAATTCCCGGCGTTTTTGCCGTATTGTTCGCGAAGTTTTTTGTCATTGACAATGGGTTCGATTATGGCATCAAACTCCTCTTTATTGCTGAACGAGAGTCCGCCCTTGCACTTGATTAAGTCGCGGGCTTCCTTGAACTTGTGGTAATGCGGGCCGAAGATTACGGGGATGTCATAGACTGCCGCTTCGTTGAGGTTGTGTATGCCTACGCCGAATCCTCCGCCTATGTAGGCGATATTGCCGTAGCGGTAGGCGCTCGACAGCTTTCCGTAGCAATCCACGATTATGCAGTCGCACTTGGCGGCTTCCTCGGGAGTGGCTGTCGACAAGCGGCACGAGGGGCGGTTGAGCTGCGACTCTATCGCGGCGATGCGCTCCTCATTTACCTCGTGAGGCGCTATTATGAGCTTCATTCCGGAATGGGCGTTGAAGCACGGCAGCAGATACGATTCATCGGGCGGCCAGGTGCTTCCTGCCACAATCGTGAGCGACGCATCGCGGGTAAGGGCTGCGGCTTGGGGTATCTCAACGCAGCTCTCCATTATGTCGGTCACGCGGTCAAAGCGGGTGTCGCCTGCCACTGTTACATTTTTGATGCCTATTCCGGCAAGGAGTTCGCGTGAACCTTCGTCCTGCACGTAGATGTGGGTGAAGTAGGTGAGCATTTTGCGGAACTCACCTCCCCAGGGCTTGAAGAAAGGCTGCGACTTGCGGAATATGGCCGATATTATATAGGTGGGAATCCCGCGCAGCTTCAGCTCGTTAAGATAGTTGCCCCAGAATTCGTATTTGACAAATATCGCCATACGCGGCTTTACCGTGTCAAGGAATTGTCTTACATTCTTCTTCGTGTCAAAAGGCAGATACACAACTGCGTCGACAAGCGGGAAGTTGTGTCGCACTTCGTAGCCCGACGGTGAAAAGAATGTGAGCAATATCTTGGCATCGGGATGATTGCGGCGAATCATCTCGATCAACGGACGCCCCTGCTCAAACTCTCCGAGCGATGCGGCGTGAATCCAGATGTAACCTCCTTCGGGCGACAGTTCCTTCTTGAGGCGCTGCATCGTGACTGCTTGCCCGTCGATGATTTTGCGGGCTTTCTCATGTCGCAACGATGCTATTTTTACGCCTAATGAGTAGAGGTGTATTGCGAAGTCGTAGAAAGGTGTCATTGGCACGTGCTAAGACGATGTTGTTTATGCTTTGATGCGCTCGACGGCGAGATTGATGCGGCGTATAGTTTCGTCTTTGCCAAGAAGTTCCGTGATGTCAAACATGTGGGGGCCCTTGCATTCGCCTACTACCGCAAGACGGAACGCATTCATGACATTGCCGAGGTGATAGCCCTTGGAGGCGATCCAGTCGAGCACTATCGGTTCGGCCGACGCGCAGCTGAAGTCGTCGATGCCGCGCAGCGTTTCGATCAGCTCGCCCATGATGCGGGGAGTGTCCTCGCTCCAGCGTTTCTTGATGTCCTTGGGGTTGTAGCTGTCGGGCTCCTTGAAGAAGAACTTGGCCTGGTCCCAGAGGTCACGCACAAAGTAGATGCGTCCTTTTACAAGACCGCAGGCGCGTGCGATGTAGTCGTCACTGAAATTATCGGGGTCGATGCCGTTGTCGCGGAGTACTGGCTTGAACAGCTGTGCGAGTCGGTCGTCGGGTATCTGCTGAAGATACTCGTGATTGAACCAGCGGCCCTTCTCGTAATCGAAGCGTGCGCCTGAACGCGAGCAGTGGGCGAGGTCGAATTTCTCGATAAGCTGGTCCATCGACATGATTTCGCTGTCGTCGCCGGGATTCCAGCCGAGCAGGGCGAGGAAGTTGACAACGGCTTCGGGAAGATAGCCCGATTCGCGATAACCCGATGACACTTCTCCGCCTTCAGGATGCCATTCGAGGGGAAATACGGGGAACCCGAGGCGGTCGCCGTCACGCTTGCTGAGCTTGCCTTTGCCGTCGGGCTTGAGCAACAGGGGAAGATGTACAAACGAGGGTGCGGTGTCGCTCCATCCGAATGCCTCATACAGCAGCACATGAAGCGGTGCCGAAGGCAGCCACTCCTCGCCGCGTATCACATGAGTTATCTCCATCAGGTGATCGTCGACTATATTGGCGAGATGATAGGTGGGCAGGTCGTCGGCGCTCTTGTAGAGAACCTTGTCATCGAGTATCGATGAGTTTATGGTCACTTTTCCGCGCAGGAGGTCGTTTACCTCTACATCTCGTCCCGGCTCTACCTTGAATCGCACGACATACTTCTCTCCGTCGGCGATAAGTCGGTCGACCTCTTCCTTGGGAAGGGTCAATGAGTTGCGCATCGACATTCTTGTTGATGCGTCATATTGGAAGTTGGGAATTTCGGCACGCTTTGCCTCAAGCTCGGCGGGGGTGTCGAATGCTATGTAGGCTTTGTCGTTGTCGAGCAGCATCTTTACGTGCTCACGATATATGTCACGACGCTCGCTCTGCTTGTAAGGGCCGTATTTGCCGCCTTCGCGCACACCTTCGTCGATTCCTATGCCCAGCCATGCCAGTGCTTCGTTGATGTAATCTTCGGCACCGGGAACGAAGCGGGTCGAATCGGTGTCCTCGATGCGGAGAATCATGTCGCCGCCATGCTGACGGGCAAAAAGATAGTTATATAACGCTGTGCGTACACCTCCTATGTGAAGGGGTCCGGTAGGTGACGGTGCAAATCTTACTCTTACTTTACGGTCCATTTCTACTATGATTTTTAGACAATGTTTAAAAGTGGTTGCAAAGTTAAGAATAAAATCCCAAACTGCATCCACATGTTAGGTTATTGAGGCGTTTTTGACCTACTATTCCGCGTTTTGTGCTCCGGTAAAGTAGGCGTGTACCTTTCCGAGGGCGAGTATGCCTTCAAGTTTTATTGGAATTCGGTTGTCATCGGCCGATATCCATGTTGACATTGAGTCCGATGATTGTTCGCCGTTATGAGTGAATGCAAAGCTGAGGTGGTAGGCCTGCCATGCTTTTTTCTCGATTTTTATCGTTTCGATTCCGTCATATCTAACTCGAAGTTTCTCTACTTTCTTGCCCGAGAACACGTTGAGGTGTATCTCCGAGCCCACGGCCATGTCGGCGAAATCGATTGTGCGCAGGTAGTAAAACACCGACAGCATGTCGACCGTCATTCCTATGGCGTGCAACACGGTGTCGGACTCGGATACCTGTCCGTTTTTCTTGCGCCGGTAGCGTGACGCATATCCCGACACTTCGTCGCCGTTGCGGGAGTAACGCACTATGTCACGATTGTAAGTGCCGCCCTCGTGGGTGTTCTTCTTGTAAATCTGCGGCAAGCATCCTTGTCGCAGCATGGTCGATTCGAGAGTGTCACGCACGCGGAACACTCTGTCGGCCCAAGGCACGGTCTTGGCTGCCAGCTTGGCGTGATAGTGTTGGCCGTCGCTGCGCAATGACAACACGGCGGTTGCAGCCTGCTTGTTTATAAGCCCCCATTTGTAGAGGATGCTGTAGTGGAGGTCTTCATCGGGCAGGTCGTAAGCGAGCATTTGTCCCGCTACGGCTGCAATCATTAGGAGGGTTAGATAAATGTGTCGCATTACAGTGCTATTTTTACGCAAAATTTGTGGTGTGTTCCGTCACCTATGTTTGGCGCATGGGCGTCCTCGGGAAACAATATTATATATTGTCCCGGAGTTACGGTGACATAACATTGCGGCTTGTCGCTGAAGAAAGCCACGTCATGTTCCTTGTCGTAGGGTTGCTCGACAAGGCTGAGGCCGGAGGTGACCGACCATCCTATCGTTTCGGGACCGCTCAGCGGCACATGGATGTCAAGATAACGGCGATGTGCCTCAAGCAAAGCATCGTCGGCGTTACGCAGATTGACCTCCTCGCGGTTGACGCGGATGTCGCCGTTGTCATCAAGCAATATCGAGCCGGTCATGAACGGGTCGTGACGATGCTCATTGATCCATTTCAGCGCACGTGCTATTTCGGGTGACAGGCGGTCGCTGTAGGTTGTGTCTTTTAAATCGGCAAGTATCATAGGGTAAATCGGTTATTATCGGGTCGTGTCAAATGAAAGGAAGTGCGTGACGGGTGGCCTGCTCGATGCGCTTGTTGCGCCAGCACTTGCGGCAAACGGCTATGTAACGGTCGTTACCGCCTATCTCAAGCTGGTCGCCTTCGACAACGAAGTCGCCGTTGGAGTCGATGCGTGCGTTGACGATTGTCTTGCGTCCGCAGCTGCAGGTGCTTTTTATTTCGTCGATTGAGTCGGCTATCTCGAAAAGTCGGCGTGATCCCTCGAAGAGGTGGGTCTGGAAGTCGGTGCGCAATCCGTAGCATATTACGTTGCTTCCGTAGTCGTCGACTATTCGGGCGAGCTGGTCAACCTGGTCGGCACTGAGAAACTGCGCTTCGTCGATTAGAAACCAGTCGATTACCGTCATCGTTTCCTCAAACATCTCCTGGGCGAGAAGGTAGAGGTCGGTGTCGGGGTAGATCCATCGGCATTTGCGCTCGATGCCTATGCGCGAGCGTATTACGTTATCCTTCTCCCTCGTGTCGATTATCGGCTTCAGGCAGGAATAGGTCATGTTGCGCTCCTCGAAGTTGTAGGCTTGGGTGAGCAGCAGGGCGGTCTTTGCCGACCCCATGGTTCCGTATCGGAAGTATAGTTTGCCTTTTCGATTCATCATTGTCCAATTGATATACAAACGTAAAATTATGAAAAATAGTTGATTCGCTTTGCAAATTAGCGTCACGGTGCGTCATTTCCCGCCGCCCGAGGTGAGATACTCTATCGCAAAGTCGAGTATGGTGTCGTGGCCGTTAATGGCCGCCGCAGGATCGAGGTTTATAGCGCATCCGGCAGTGGGCTCGATGCCGTTTTCAGTGGTGTTGCCCTCGGCGTCAAGCACCGAGCAAGCCGAGAACCTTACACCCCAGCCGCACGGCAGTTCCGAGTTGAACGGCATTCCGCTTCCTCCGCCTGTGGTCGAACCTATCATGGTGACGCGGGGGAGCAGCTTCATTATCGAGGCGAAGTTGTTGGCTGCGCTGAAGGTGCCTCGACTGGTGAGTACGGCTATGGGCTTGCCCCACATTATGCGTCCCGACTCGGCCGGGTCGAAATAGTAGGCGTAGGGCTTGGAGAAATCCTTGTGACCCGGGCCGGTCTTGTGTGAGATGTAGCCCACAAGGGTGCGCTCGGTTATGAATCGGCGCACAAGAGTTTCGACATTTGTCATGTTGCCGCCGCCGTTGTCACGTATGTCTATTATAAGAGCGTCACATGAGTTAAGGTAGAAGAGTATCTGGTCGAGATTGCCTTCGCCTATCGTGTAGCCGAAGCTGCCGTAACGCATGTAGCCTATGTTTTCGGGAAGAATGGCATAGTCGATGCCCGAAGTCGACAGGTAGTTGAAGTTGAGGTAGTGCTCCTCGACAAGTCGTGCGCTGTAGTTTTCGGGATAGTCGCTCCACCATTTGCGGTAATATGATGTGTTGAATGTGGCGGTGAGATTGGTGTGACCGTCACGTAGTTCGTTGAGCATATCGGCACACACGTCAAATAGTTCCTTGGAGGTCATCTGGTTGCTCACCTTGGGGCTGTAACGTGCATAGACTTCATTCCAGTCAACGCCCTTTTCCTCAAAGAAGCAGTAGTGCTCGTCCATTATTTTCCACAGTGCCTCGAAGTTGCCTCGAGGATTGTCGTCCCACTCTTCAAGGCTGTGACATGATGTGAGCGTGAGGAGTGCCAATATCAGAGATGCATATATACGGTTCATGATTCAGTGTCAATATAGTGCTGAGATAATGCGTGCGTTGTTGTCGGCTTTGCGCGACGGATTGAGGCTGATCCACTCGGTTGTCACGCCTATCACGGCCGAGTAGGTGATTGTGCGTGTCGTGATGTCGTTTATCGATGTCGACAGGATGTTGTTGCGGAATCCGACACGTAACGATGTCGCGCCGAGATGCATGTCGGCCGTCACGAGATTTTCCATCCTGAAGTAGTTGCCCCACCATGCGCAGTGGGCCAGTCCCGAGTGGTTGCCGAGGTAGATTTCATAGAACAGCTCACCGTAGTCGGGCGAGAAGAATACTCCCGTCAAGGGTATTGTGGGCTGGTAGCGCAATGTCACGGGCAGGCGTCCTATCTTGACATTCCACGATGCGTAACCGGTGAGGTTGACTGTCCAGGCGGCTTCTACGGCTACGGGATTGTTGCCGTTGCGTGCGTTATACACGCATCCCAGGTCAAGGCTTGTGCTGCCGCCTCCGGCCAGCGTTATGTTGTGGGGGAGCTTGAATCTGTAGGTCATTCCCCATGAGAAGTCGGCTACAAGCCTCCACATTGTCGCGTTTTTGGCGGGGTTGTCGGTGCGGTTGAGGTCGATTCCCGCAGTGAGCCTCATCACCCACTTTTCAGGATTGAACTTCATCGCCTGCATGCGCTCGTAGTTCAATGCCATGTCCCATCCTTTGTATTTGAGCGGAGTGAGATAGGTGTTGGCGAGTGTGGCTCCTCCTATTTCGTAGGTGTAGGACGATGTCACGGGGCGCAATGTGGTCGGCTCATCCTGGGCGAATGCCATAGCCGACAACATCACGCACAATATTGATAAAAGTAAACGTGTCATGATTCTATTGGTCTTGTCGCATTAAAATATGCGTTGTTGTCCGTTGATTTCGTCACGCACTTCATCGTCGGAGCGTTCGGGCTCTACGGGTGCGTCATTGTCATCGTCGGGGGCCGGCGGTTCGTCGTCGTGCAGGTCGACTTCGCGCGGCTCGAGCTCGGTTATCGATGCCACTTCGTAGGTGGTGAGTCGCTTGCCCTTGGCCTTGTAGCTCTTCACCGCTATGAAGTCGACTGCATCCACCTCCATTGAACCTCGGAATTCATCGCCGCCGCCAAATGTCACGCACAGTCGGCAACCTTCAGCGTCGCTAAGCAGGAGCAAACGTGACTTTTCGTTGTCGCCGATGAACCGTGAGCGCTTGTTGGTGGGCTCGAATGTGAAGCGCTTCAGATAGGGGTAGCCTTGGTCGGCATCGTAAAGCACGGCCGTCCACACATGCCCGGGGCGATACTTCTCTATGCGCAGTATGTTGTCCTCGTAATGGTTGGTGGCGTCGAATGTCGACATGTAGTATTCGCCGGTTTTCAGCACTACGAGTATCTGGTCGTTGCCTGCAAACTCGCCGAGGAATGTGCCTCGTTTCTCGTAGTTGAGTCGCAATATGTCGGGGTCAAACCACACTTCGCGGCCTCCAAGCGTTGATGCGCCTTTCTCTTTCAGCGAGAAGCGGTGTACTTCGTTCTTCGTGACGATGTTGCCTTGCGACTGCTTTCCCTTTATGGTGAGTTCGCTGAAGTCGACATCAAACTGCAGTGTCTTCAGGCGCTGCTTGGGCTTCAGGATTACCTTCACCACTTCGGCCTCGCCGTTGGGATTGGCGGTGAACCACATTACCTTTGAGCCGGGCAGTCCCTGCGTCAGGTCATATTCCTTGTCGCGCGTAATGCCCGTTACGGCAAATCGCTTCATATAATAGATGCCGCCCTTTCCGTTCTGATATATCACATTGTATATCGTACGCTGGTCGTTGCGCTTGAACACGTTTACATAGAGCACGTTCTTGCCAATGAACATCTTCTCCTGCACCTTGACGATCTTGTACTTTCCGTCCTTATAGAATATGATTATGTCGTCGATGTCGGAGCAGTTGCACACATATTCGTCCTTTTTAAGCGATGTGCCTATGAATCCCTCCTCGCGGTTGATGTAGAGTCGCTCGTTGGCTTCGGCCACTTTTGCGGCCTCGATGTTGTCAAATCCGCGTATCACGGTGCGTCGCGGGTAAGCGTAGCCGTATTTCTCCTTAAGCGAAGTGTACCATGCTATGGTGTAGTCGACAAGATGGGCGAGATGATCGTTGATGGCGGCTATGCGTTCCTTGTAGGATGCAATCAGCCGGTCGGCCTCCTCGCTGTTGAACTTCAGGATGCGCTTCATCTTGATTTCCATGAGCTTGAGCAGGTCGTCGCGGGTAATGTCACGAATCAACGACTTGACGAAGGGCTCGAGTCGCTTTTCGATGTGCAGCAACACATCGTCCATCGATTCACCCTCCTCAAATTCCTTGTCCTTGTAGATGCGCTCCTCGATGAATATGCGTTCGAGCGATGCAAAGTGAAGGTTCTCCTCGATTTCACCGCGCTGTATCTCAAGCTCGCGCTTGAGCAGATTCTTTGTTGTGTCGACGCTGTGACGCAGCACATCGCTCACGCCGAGGAAGTGAGGCTTTTTCTCCGAGATGACGCAGCAGTTGGGCGATATGCTTAGCTCGCAGTCGGTGAAGGCGTATAGCGCGTCGATGGCTTTGTCCGATGATGTGCCGGGAAGCAGATGAACAAGGATTAGCGCATTTTCCGAGGTCATGTCCTCGACCTTGCGCACCTTGATTTTGCCCTTCTCGGCCGCACGTATTATCGAGTCGCTTATGGTGCCGGTGGTCTTGCCGAAGGGTATTTCTGTAATGGCGAGCGTGCGGTTGTCGATTTTCTCGATTTTGGCTCTTATCTTCACCGAGCCGCCTCTCTCTCCGTCGTTGTACTTGGTGACATCGAGGAATCCGCCCGTCACGAAGTCGGGATAGAGCGTAAACGGCTCTTCTCGCAGATAGGCGATTGCCGCGTCGATTATCTCGTTGAAGTTGTGGGGCAGGATTTTCGACGACAGACCCACAGCGATTCCCTCGACTCCCTGCACGAGCAGCAGCGGGAACTTTGCCGGCAATGTCACGGGCTCGGGCTTGCGTCCGTCGTAGGACACTGTCCAGTCGGTAGTCTTGGCATTGTACAGCACCTCAAGAGCGAAAGGCGAGAGTCGCGCCTCGATGTAACGCCCTGCCGCAGCCGAAGCTCCGGTGAGCACGTTACCCCAGTTACCCTGAGTTTCCACGAGCAGCTCCTTCTGTCCGAGCTGAACGAGCGCATCGTTAATCGACTGGTCGCCGTGAGGGTGATACTGCATGGTGTTGCCCACGATGTTGGCCACCTTGTTGAAGCGTCCGTCGTCGAGTGTCTTCATCGAGTGCAGGATGCGTCGCTGTACGGGCTTCAGACCGTCGGTTATGTGGGGTACGGCACGTTCAAGTATAACGTAGGAAGCATAGTCGAGAAACCAGCTTTGGTACATTCCACGCAGCTGATGGCGCACGATGTCGTTGGATGTGTCGACCGTGATGCGTTGCTTGCCGTGGGATGAGGTGACGCCTTCGTCAGGCATCGTTTCTTCGGCGTCGTCGGGAGTATATGTTTCGTCGCTCATTTGGTGATAATGATTTCGAGGGTAAAACTTTATGCATGTCATGCATTCCTACAAAAATACTAAAAAAATCGCAAATGAGCCGTTGTAAAGGGATAATTCTTTAATTTCGGCGATGGAATGATGCTGTGTGGCGATTGAAATTTTGTCGATTCAAGCATTTTTGTGTATCTTTGCCAGCTGAAAATCATTGATTAATAACATAAATAAGATGGCACAACAAGAAGACTCATTCAAGAAGATTGTATCACATGCCAAAGAATACGGCTTTGTGTTCCCTTCCAGCGAAATATACGATGGACTTTCGGCTGTTTACGACTACGGTCAAAACGGCGTGGAGCTGAAGAATAACATCAAGCGTTATTGGTGGGATGCCATGACATTGCTTCACGAAAACATCGTGGGCATCGACTCGGCTATCTTCATGCACCCTACGATATGGAAAGCGTCGGGACACGTTGACGCATTCAACGACCCGTTGATCGACAATCGCGACTCCAAGAAGCGTTATCGCGCCGATGTGCTGATCGAGGAGGAGATTGCCAAGATGGACGACAAGATTGAGAAGGAAGTCGCAAAGGCTCGCAAGCGTTTCGGCGAGAATTTCGATGAAGCTCTTTTCCGCGAAACCAACCCCCGCGTACAGGAACACGTGGCAAAGCGTAACGCACTGCATGAGCGTTTCGCCAAGGCGATGAACGACAACGACCTTGATGAGCTGCGCCAGATAATAATCGACCAGGAGATTGTCGATCCCATTTCGGGGACCAAGAACTGGACCGAGGTGCGTCAGTTCAACCTGATGTTCCGCACCGAAATGGGCTCTACCGCCGAAGGTGCAATGACAGTCTATCTGCGCCCTGAAACCGCTCAGGGTATATTCGTAAACTACCTTAACGTGCAGAAGACCGGCCGCATGCGCATCCCGTTTGGTATCGCTCAGATAGGTAAGGCTTTCCGTAACGAGATTGTAGCCCGTCAGTTCATATTCCGCATGCGTGAGTTTGAGCAGATGGAGATGCAGTTCTTTGTGCGTCCCGGTCAGGAGCTCGAATGGTTCTCAAAGTGGAAGGAAACACGCTTGAAGTGGCACAAGGCTCTCGGTCTTGGCGATCACAAGTACCGTTACCACGATCACGAGAAGCTTGCCCACTATGCCAACGCCGCTACCGACATCGAGTTTGAGATGCCTTTCGGTTTCAAGGAGGTTGAGGGAATCCACTCGCGCACCAACTTCGACTTGTCGCAGCACGAGAAGTTCTCGGGCAAAAAAATACAATACTTCGACCCCGAATTAAACGAAAGTTACACTCCTTACGTTATAGAAACATCTATTGGCGTCGACCGCATGTTCCTTTCGGTGCTCTGTTCAAGCTACGAGGAGCAGCAGCTTGAAGGCGGCGACACCCGCGTGGTGCTGCATCTGCCCGCCGCTCTGGCTCCGGTAAAGTGTGCCGTTATGCCCCTTGTCCGCAAGGACGGTCTTCCCGAAAAGGCGCGTGAGATTGTCAATGACCTCAAGTTTGACTTCCCGACCCACTATGAGGAGAAGGATTCAATCGGAAAGCGTTATCGCCGTCAGGATGCCATCGGTACTCCCTACTGCGTGACAGTGGACCATCAGACACTTGAGGACAACACCGTGACGCTGCGTGAGCGTGACTCCATGGAGCAGAAGCGCGTCAACATCGACGACCTGCATCGACTGATTCACGACAATGTGAGCATGAATGCTCTCCTCCGCAAGCTCGGTTAAAGAGTGCATGAACATAAACTTACATTTACTAAAACCCCCTCCTTATGAATCTTAACAGACTTAAATTCATGGTAGTCGGAGCCGCTTGCGTGCTCGGCCTCTCGTCGTGCAACTACAACTCGCTCGTTGACAAGCAGCAGAGTGTCGATCAGAGTTGGGCTGAAGTGGAAAACCAGTATCAGCGTCGTGCCGACCTCATACCTAACCTCGTGGCCACCGTAAAGGGCTATGCCGCACATGAGCAGGAAACCTTCACCAAGGTGACCGAGGCGCGTGCCAAGGCTACATCGGTCAACATCGATGTCAATGACCTGAACGAGGAAACTCTTGCGCGTTTCCAGGAGGCTCAGAACGAGCTTACCGGTGCGCTGAAGTCGTTGCTCGCCGTTACCGAAGCCTATCCCGACCTGAAGGCAAATGAGAATTTCCGTGACCTCCAAGTTCAGCTTGAGGGAACCGAAAACCGCATTACCACAGCTCGCGGACGCTACACTGAATCGGTCAAGGACTATAACACATCGATAAAGAAGTTCCCTACAAATATTTATGCCGGATGGTTCGGATTTGACCCTAAGCCCCAGTTCAAGGCGGCTGCCGGTGCCGAGCAGGCTCCCACCGTCCAGTTCTAAAGCGATAACACCAATTATTTTCAATGAAAAAATTACCTCTGATATTTTTATTTATCGGACTCGTAGTGGGATTCATTTCTTGCAGTGAGGAAGATGAAAACTGGAATGAGTACAAGGAGTGGCGCAACACCAACAATGCCTGGCTTACCGAGCAGGGAAAGCGCCTCAATCCTGACGGTACTCGATATTATGATACTATTCGCCCCGATTACGACAAAGGCCAATATGTGCTTGCACATTGGTTTAACGACCGCAAGCTCACACAGGGCAATCTGAAGCCTTACTACACTTCAACGGTCGATGTCAAGTATATCGGACGACTATATAACGATGAGCCGTTTGACTCAAGTTATACGCTTATGGCCGATTACGGCGATTCGATTTTCCGCACAAAGGTAGGTCGTGTGATTGCCGGATGGACCATTCTCCTTCAGGAGATGCATGTGGGCGACTCGGTGGAGGTACTGATTCCCTACCAGTCGGCTTACGGAGCATCGGGTTCAGGCTCGATTCCTCCCTACAGCAACCTGAAGTTTGGCGTCAAGCTTGTAAACGTTCCTTTCTGGGAAATTGAAGAATAGTACATTATTTTTACTGACTCGATAAACGGCGAGTCAGTGTCATGATAAACTGCACCCCAAAGACCGATACAAGGCCTTTGGGGTGCAGTCCTTTTTATGCTCTGACCTATACATGACACGACGACCGCAGGAGCAGGCATAAAATAGCATCGCCTCCGAATGTCAGTAGCGACACATCGGAGGCGATTTAACGATAATGAAGTCGGTCGTTATTTTGCGTCGATTTCCTTCAGGAGCTCTTCGACTGCTTTGCGAAGCTGCTGATCCTCTCCTGTCACGATGACTCCGGGCTCGTTGACAACCTTGAAGTCGGGCTCAAGCTGGCTGTTTTCAAGATAGTTGCCTTCGGCTGTGCGGTAGCCTATGACGGGGATTCCGAATACTAGCGAGGGATCCTGCATGGTCACCCAGTTGACGCTGGTCATTGTGCCGGGTACGGGCATTCCCACGAGTTTGCCGAGGTTGAGGTGCTTGTAGACCCAGGGAGTTCCGTGTGCGTTACTGTAGTTGGCCTCACATTGTACCATGATGCTGGGCTTGTTCCAGCGACGGCTCGGCATGTCACATATATCCTCTCCGCGTATAACCTGAGTGAGATATTTCTTGCCGCTGAACAGCACTTCGATATCCTCGTGGAGTCGTCCGCCACCGTTCCAGCGTGTGTCGATTACGATTCCGTCCTTGTCGACATACTTTCCGAGCAGGTCGGCATAGATTGTGCGGTAGCTTGCGTCGTCCATCGACTCAAGGTGTACGTATCCAAGACGGCCGCCCGACCACTTGTCGACATCGGCTGCGCGTTGCTTAACCCAGCGGTTGTAAAGCAAGGTGTTCATAGTACCCGAGCTGATGGGGAGTATAACCTCGTCCCAGGTCTTGTTGTCGGCCGGATTGTGGATTGTCACGAGCGTCTTCTTGCCGGCAATATCGTTGAATATCGCGGTGTAGTCGGTGTTGTTGTCGATAGTTTCGCCGTTGATTTTTTCGATTATGCATCCTACGGTTATGTCGCTGTTCTTGCGGTCAAACGGCCCTTTTTCGATAATTTCGTCCACTTTAAGACCCTTTCCGGTATAGGTCCAGTCGTAGAGCAGGCCGAGGCTTGCCGTGCGGTCGCCCGACGATGAGGGGCGATAGCGTCCGCCGGTGTGCGACACATTAAGCTCGCCGAGCAATTCGCTGAGCAGTTCGGCAAAGTCGTAGTTGTTGTTGATGTGGGGCAGGAACTTGCGGTAGGCCTTGGTCATTGCTTCCCAGTCGATGCCGTGCATGTTCTTGTTGTAGAAACGCTCCTTCTCCTCCTGCTTAACGTAGTCAAACATGTACTCGCGCTCGGCTGCGGGGTCGAGTTTCAGTGTGGCCGAGAATGTTATCGGGGTCATTGACTCGGAGTTGGCATTCATTTTTTTGAGCGACGAGCTTCCGAGCAGGAATATATTGTCGCCCTTCTTGTCCATCTCGAAATTTAGAGGCGATGTGTTGAGCTTGTTGATAAGCCTTACATCACGCTTGCGCAGATTGATTTTCCACAGGTCGTAGGCTTTTTCAAATGCAGCGAGGTAGTAGAGGTTTTCACCGTCCTTGCTGAAGATGTATCCGCCAAGGTCGCTTGACGCGGGAGTTACGCGGACGATTCGGTCCTCGATTCCGTCAAGCTCTACAACAATGTCCTCGGTGTCGTCATCACTGTCGGCCGACTTCTCTTTCTTGTCGTCGTTCTTTTTGTCCTTCTTGTCGCTCTTCTCTTTTTCGGCTTTCTCCGTGTCCTTCTTCTGCTGCTTTTCGAGCTCCTTGCGCAACTCGTAGTCCTCCTTGCTAAGACGGTACTTGTCGTAGGCGTCCTGGTTGAGGAATGCAAGCATGATGTCGTTCTGCGAACCCCACGATGCGTGACTTCTCAAGCCGTAACGGTCGGAAACAAAGGCAATGGCGTTACCGTCCATTACCCATTGGGGTTCCATGTCGAAATAGGATGAGCGGGTGATATTGGTGACTTTAGGAGTGCCGGTGGCGTTTACGATTGCGATGTCGCTGTAGGGTTCGTGTCCGTTGCCGGTCAATTCGATGACAAACCACTTTCCGTCGGGCGACCACTTGTAGTCAAATCCGCCGTTACGCTCGGGATAGGTCGAGCCGTCGGTAATCTGACGCACTTTCTTGGTGTCGAGATTCATCACCATGAGCTTGCGGCGATCCTGGATGAAGGCTATCTCCTTGCCGTCGGGCGAATACTTGGGATAGGTGCGCTCTACACCGTCATTGGCTTTTACGAGCGGAGTTTCATCGATGAGTGTCGCATTGGGGAAGTTGGCATCGTCTTTGCGGTTGATTTTTGCCACATATATGTTGGGATGTCCCTCGCGCTCGCTTGTGTAGGCGATTGTGCGGTTGTCGGGAGCCCATGCCGGTTGACGCTCGGCGGCCGGAGTCGATGTAATTTGCTTGGTGGTGGGGTATTCAACCGATGTTACAAACAGTTCGCCTCGATTGGTGAAAGCCACTTGCTTGCCGTCGGGCGATACAGTGGCTCCGCTGGAAGAGCTTACGCTGTATTTCTTTACGGGATTCTCCTCGTCGAGCATCAGGTCGATATTGACTTTGCGCGGTGCGGCATCGCCCTTCTTGGTGTATATCTCGCCGTCGTAGGTGAATGCGAGTGTTCCGTCGGCTCCTTGTGAAAGGAATCGCACGGGATGGGTCTTGAAGTTGGTGAGCTGTTTTGCCGCCGACGGATTGTCGATGGGGAACGAGTAGACATTGAACGTGTTGCCGTTACGCTCGCTCAGCAGGTAGACGGTTTTGCCGTCGACCGACATGACGGGATTGCGGTCCTCGCCGGCGCGGTTGGTGAGATTGGTGTGCTTGCCGGTCTTTGTGTCGTAACGCCACACATCGCGGGTCACCGATGAGGTGTGATGCTTGCGCCATTCGTCCTCAAATCCCTTCTGGTCGTTGTAGAGGAAGAAGTCGCCGTCGGGCGAGTAGCTTATTTGCAGTGCTGGTGTGCTGAGAAGCTGTGTTATGCGGCCTCCCGTCACGGGTACGCTGTAGACCTCGGTGAGTCGTGACGAGGGGAACTGGGCGCTTGATGCTACATCCTGTATTGCGGCCGAGAAGAGCACATTCTTGCCGTCGGGAGTGAATGACTCGGGAATTTCGTTGGTGGAGTTGGTCGTAAGTCGGGTGGCTTTACCTCCGTTGGCCGACATCAGGTAGACATCCATGTTGCCGTTACGGTCGCTGGCAAACGCGATGCTCTTGCCGTCGGGCGACCACACGGGATTGGATTCGTAGGACGGTTGGGTGGTGAGGCGTTGTGCCGTGCCTCCGTTAGCCGCCACTTTGTAGATGTCACCTTTATAGGTGAACGCAATAGAACTGCCGTCGGGCGATATTTTTACATCGCGCAACCATAGTGGAGTGACAGCCCATGAGGTCGCTGCAATCGATGCAAGGGCCAAGGGTAAAAGTAATTTTTTCATTCTATGTATTGATTGGTATTTGTAATGCAATGAGTTACAAAGTTATTGAAATATTTGTGGACGGTAAAGTTATTTGGCGTAAAAATGAGCAAGGTGCATCATTTGTAAACGATGCACCTTGCTTATGGGAATATGTTGTTTTTTTGAGCGGGATTACTTGCGGGGTATCTTCAGTTTCTGTCCTGCCTGAATTGCCGAGCCACTGATGCCGTTGGCTTTCTGTATATCGGCTATTGTCACGCCTCGGTATTTGCGGGCGATTTTTGAGAGCGTTTCGCCTCTCTTTACGGTGTGATAGGTGTAGGAGGGTTTTGCGGCGGCTTTTTCCTTGGCTGCGTTTTTCTTGGGCGCGGGCTTTTCGACGGTTTTCTCCTTTTCAACAGGCTTCTCTACTTTTGGGGCTGCGCTTTCCTGCGAGGCTGTTTCGGTCGAGTCGGTCACTAAGGTTTCGGCCGGCTGCACTGTGCCCGAGTTAGGCTCGTCATCCTGCGATTGCGTGCTTTCGGCGGCTGCAAGGCGGCTGTCGTCGGTGGTTTCCGTTTCGGGTTCGGGTTCCGGCTCCTTTACACGCGCAACACGCTCGTAGGTGTTTATCTTCAGCGTCGAACCGGCGCGAAGCGAGTTCTTGCGCAGTCCGTTCCACTTCTTTATGTCGGACGACTTGACTCCGTAGCGTTTTGCTATCTTCGATAATGTTTCACCCTTTTTCACTACATGCCTTTTGACAACAAGCTTCTTCACATAGTCGCTGTCGGGGTCGTCGTCGATTGTTGTCACGGGCTCGACCACCTTGCGTCGGGCGTAACGGTTGTAGTCGTGCGACAAGATGCTGTCCTCGCTCATGATGTAGCTGTAGACCTGCATCGACGGCAGCACGAGGGAGTAGGGGCGCACATCGCCGGGAATCACATCGCGGCGATATTGCGGATTCAGCACACGTATCTCTTCGATGGGGAGGTTGAGTATGTCGGCGATCTGTTGCAGATGCACGCGCTTGTTCACGTGTACCGAGTCGGTTATTATCGGACGCTTGGCGAGTGCCGGGCTTATGTTGTGCTGGTTATAGTAGTTCATCACATAGTTGGCCGCGATGAAGGCGGGCACATAGCCTCGAGTTTCGGCCGGCAGCAGGTAGTAGATGCTCCAGAAGTCCTTGTTTTCTCCTCCGGCTCGACGCAATGCCTTGTTGACGTTGCCGGGGCCGCAGTTGTAGGCGGCGATGGCGAGCGACCAGTCGTTGTACATGTCGTAGAGCTGCTTAAGGTAGGTGGCGGCGGCTTCCGACGACGCGTAGGGGTCGCGACGCTCGTCGACGAGCGTGTTGATTTCCAGCCCAAGTCCTCTTGCGGTGGGGAGCATGAATTGCCATAGTCCCGTGGCTCCGGCACGGGACACCGCATCGGGGTTTAACGCCGATTCAATCACCGGAAGGTAACGCAGTTCGAGGGGAAGGCCTTTCCGCTCGAGCGCCTGCTCGAATATCGGCATATAGTAGAGGCTCATTCCGAGCATGCTCTCCACGAGGTCGCGACGACGCTGCACATACATGTTGATGTAGGAGCGCACAACCTGGTTGTAGGGCATCTCGATTTCGGTGGGCATCGATGAAAGACGCTTGATGTACTCCTCGTCGGTTGCATTCACCACAGGTGTTTTGGCATAACTGTCGTTAAGAACCGCATAGTTCTTAAGGTACCAGTTCTGCATCATCTTGTGGGTGTCGGTTTCAAAACTTTCGGGATATATGATTGAATTGTCGGTAATCGAATTTTTTAAAGTCAGAATCGACGAGGCGGCGCTTACTGCCAGTGACGATGCTATAAGCAATAACGATGTGACAAATTTATTCATTGCGGTGGTCAGGTGGTAGAGATTAAAAATTAAGAGCCCATTGAAGCCCGATGCCTACTCTTGAGTTGCGGGTGTCGGGAATCAGGGTGGGATACACATCCATTGTCAAGTCGGGAGAGATGTCGAAGTGCGACAGTGACGCATCGACATAGGCGTCGACCATAGCGATGAGATAGACACCTACCATGCATATTATGCAAAGGTCGCGGTTGCGGCGATAGAAGTCCTTGCGGGCTTTGAAGGTGCGCTCCATCCATGAGCGGTTGAGGTCCTCTTCCTTTGCATTGGGCGGGAAGAAGTCCATATAGCTTTTGGTCGACGGGTCGTTGTCCATCAGGTCACGATAGGCCTGGGTGTAATCGTTGAGCATGCGGTTGTTCCACGATGTGGCGTAGCCGAGGCCCATGAATCCGCCTATTACGATGGGGAGTTTCCAGTAACGGCGGTTGTAGAGCTGTCCCAGACCGGGAAACAGCGCCGACATCCACACGGCCCTCGTGGGGTCGGGGTTGAAGTCCCTCACCACATAGTCGGGGTCAAACTCGTCGTCGGGATTTGTGGCGGCTGCCGTGGTGTCGGTTTCGACAGGCACTACGGCTATCTGCGTCACTTTAAGGCTGTCGCCGGTAAACTCGACCGAGTCGCCGACGACCTCCACGCGCTGGTGACGCGGAACGGTGAGCCACATCGAGTCGGGAAATTCGCTCAAGTCAGGTTCTGCCTGAACGGGATCCTTGGGAGTAGTATTGTCGGGCTCCTCGATTTTTATCGGTTTCCGTGGAAGTTGAGGCCGTTGTGGTGAATCAGTTGCTGAAAAAATGTTAAAAGGGAATACCAACGTGAATATTAATCCTAAAATCACTATTCTCGTCGATAGGTCCAATTTATCGTATTTATTGCGGTCTTGACCTTTGCTCATTGTTTATGTTGTTGATGAACAGTCGATTGAGTGGCTATAGCATAATGAGCGAAATCAATCGATTTCCGGCATGTCAGTTGTCGGAATGTTTTATTGTGTCAAAGATAGCAATTAATTGCGCAAGTTCATCCTCATTCTTGAACGGGAATGTGATTTTTCCGCGTCCCTGGGGGTTGCAGGTGAATTGAACGGGGGTGCGGAACGATGCGCTTAAATGTTTTTTAAGAATGTCGAAGTCCTTGTTGCTCATTGTCGGCTTGGATTGACGGGATGGCATCTCTCCGTTCTCTTCGGCGGCCTGATAGGCTTTGGCCAGCTCTTCGACTTTTCGCACTGAAAGTCCCTGTTTTATGATTTCGTTATATAGCTTCAGCTGCAGCGACGGCTTGTCGATGGTGAGCAGCGCGCGTGCGTGACCCATGTCGACGCGCTTGTCGCGAAGTCCGAGCTGCACTTCGGCGGGCAGCTTGAGCAGGCGCAGGAAGTTGGCCACGGTGGCGCGTTTCTTGCCGATGCGTTCGCTGAGGCGTTCCTGCGTGAGGTTGTACTGGTCGATGAGCTTGCGGAATGTAAGGGCTATCTCAATGGCGTTCAGGTCCTCGCGCTGTATGTTCTCGATCAGGGCCATCTCGGTGAGCTCGCTGTCGTTGGCCGTGCGTATATAGGCCGGCACCGATGTCAGTCCGGCTTTTATGGCGGCGCGGTAGCGTCGTTCGCCGGCGATTATCTGATAGGAGTTGGGCCCGGTTTTACGTAACGAGAGGGGCTGTATTATTCCCAACTCGCGAATCGATGTGGCGAGTTCGTCAAGAGCCTCTTCGTCAAATGTGGTTCGTGGTTGGTCGGGATTGGGTGATATTAGTTCGACATCGATGTCGTTTATTGCCGATGATCCGCGTGCGGGAACATCGTCCATCGATATTAGCGAGTCAAGTCCTCGCCCGAGTGCGTTACGTTTAGGTGATGCCATGTCTTGTCGTTGTGTAGAGAGGATTAGGAGAGTGAAACAAAATGTAAATTATGCAGGTTGCTCGACGGCCTTTCGCGACTTTGCGATGAGCTCTTTGGCCAGCATGGTGTGGCTTGTGGCTCCTCGGCTTTCCGGGTCGTAGATGAGGGCGGGGAGTCCGTGTGACGGAGCTTCGCTGAGCCTGATGTTGCGGGGAATGACGGTGTTGAACACCATGTCGCCGAAGTGGCCTTTCAGCTCTTCGTATATCTGGTTGGCGAGGCGCAGGCGTGCGTCATACATCGTGAGCAGGAATCCTTCGATTTCGAGCGATGGGTTGAGCTTCGACTTGATTATGCGTATGGTGTTGAGCAGCTTGCTGATGCCTTCCAGGGCGAAGTATTCGGCTTGTACAGGTATTATCACGGAATTGGCTGCTGTGAGGGCGTTGACGGTTATCAGTCCGAGCGACGGCGAGCAGTCGATGAGTATGTAGTCGTATTTGTCGCTTATCGAGGCGAGTACGTTGCGCAGTATTTTTTCGCGATTGGGCTTGCTCACGAGCTCAAGCTCGGCTCCCGCAAGGTCGATGCGCGAGCCAACGAGGTCAAGCCCCTCGACACAGGTGGCAACCTGCGAGCCGTCGATGGGGTAGTCGTCGACAAGGCACTCATATATCGACGATGACATGCTTTTAGGATCTATGCCATAGCCTGATGTGGCGTTGGCCTGCGGGTCGGCATCGATTATGAGCACTTTCTTGCCTTGGTTGGCAAGTGAGGCGGCAAGATTGATTGTAGTTGTGGTTTTTCCCACGCCGCCCTTTTGATTGGCGATTGCAATGATTTTACCCATAGTGTGTAGTTACAATTAGCATTGCAAAGATAAAAAAAATATAATCAATGAGGCCTCTACTATTGTGCTCAAAATGAGTTAAATGTTGATAAATGCCACTTTTTGTTGATAACTATGCCTCCTATGCCCGATTGCGGATATAGGAAATTATCCGTATTTTTGTAAATCACTAATTTTTCAGCGCTATAAATCTATGTCAACCAACCGCCCTCTCATATTGATTACCAACGACGACAGCGTTTTTGCACCCGGTCTTCATCTGCTCATTGATTATGTAAAGTCTATGGGCGATGTTATAGCCATTGCTCCCGATGCTCCGCATTCGGGGCAGTCGTCGGCTATTTCGGTCAACAAGGTGCTTCAGATAAATCGCCACGAAGATTACAACGGTGCTGCGATATACTCGGTCAACGGCACCCCGGTCGACTGCGTGAAGCTCGGAATGCACGCCGTGCTTGACCGCCGTCCCGATTTCATCCTGTCGGGAATCAACCACGGTTCCAATTCGGGTAACTCGATCATATATTCGGGAACGATGGGTGCGGTGCTTGAGGGGTGTATGCTCGGCATACCGTCGATAGGTTATTCGTTCCACAGCCACGACCAGTCGTACAACCTTGAGGCTTGCCGCGAGGTGGTGGAGAAGATAACGAGCCGCGTAATGGAGCAGGGATTGCCCTCCGATATATGCTTGAACGTAAACATTCCGAAGTGCAGCAAGGTCGAGGGCATAAAGGTGACGCGTGCCGCACGCGGATTCTGGACCGAGGAGTATGCCGAATATGTCGACCCTCATGGAAAGCCGTTCTACTGGCTCACCGGAAAGTTCCACAATGAAGAGCCCGACAATCCCGAAACCGACCTCTACTGGACCGACCGCGGATATGCCTCGGTAGTGCCGTGCCGTCCCGACCAGTCGGCCGTCAACGAAATCAGGCTAATCAGCGATTTGCTCGGGTAGTCGGTATTGTCCTTTTTTATCCGTCAGCCTGCCGTAGGCCACGGCGTGTTTCGGGCATGCGTGGTAGCATGCAAGGCACATGGCGCAATTGTCGCCCCATTGCGGGCGATGATTTTCATCGAGTGTCACGTTGTCCATGGGGCATGCCTTTGCGCATAGCCCGCAGCCTATGCATTGATTGTCGAGGCAGTGAAACGGCCGGGGTGACATCATGCGTCTTATGAATAGCGGATAGATCATCCGTGACTTGATCCATTTCATGCCGCCGGTGACTACATCGTCGCCGGGTGTTCCTGATTTTATGCACGACACGATGTGGTCGACGCGCTCGCCGCATCGCGACAGCTTGTCGGCCTCCACCTCTTTGGTGTCGACATCAAATCCGGGAAACGTAACGTAGGTGTTGGGCATCTGCACCGAGTAGGCCGTTGCTGCGTTCCATCCCCGGCTCCGCATTATGTCACGCCACTGCTCGTGGGCCAGGCCTATGTCGTCGCCGCAGGTGCACACCATGTAGTGTTTGTGACGGGCGAGGTCACCGTTTATTGTCGACATATATTTCACAACCACCGGAGGCACTCCCCATGAGTATATGGGGAACACCCATATCAGCGGTTCGTCGTTGTCGGGCGACAGGTGTGTCGTCGATGCCGTATCGATTGACTTGGCGTCGATTTTCACTACCTCGCCCTTCATTCTATGTTGCAGCAGTGATGCCACGTGACGGGAATTGCCGGTCCCGCTGAAATATATTATCATCTTATTGTGACTTGCGTTGCTCCGAATCCGTATTCGCGGAATGATGCGTCCTGTGTGTCGCAGTGGGGATATTTGTGTTTCAGCTCCTTAAGCAGTGCGTTACGCAGCACTCCCTCGCCTTTGCCGTGGATGAATACGATTTTCTGCCCCTTGTTTTTTATGTTCTCGGTCATGACGCGGTTAAACTCCTTCAGCTGCACCTGGAGCATGTCGGTGTTGCTAAGTCCGACCGTGGTGTCGAGCAGCTGGTTGATGTGCAGGTCGACTTCGATTATTTCGGGACGGCGGTTTTTCTTCTCCACCGGGCGACATTGCGGCTTGTCGGCGATTCGTTTCGCCTTCATCGACTCTTCAAGCCGGCTGCTGTCGATGACCATCGAGCGTTGCGGGATGTCGTTCTTTACGATGTCCAGCGCTATGACGGGTGTGTCGAAATAGACATTGTCGCGGAAGCAGTGAAGCTTGAAGAACTTTGTCGTATCGAGTGCGTATTCAACGGCTACCGGCGCTTTTAGCTTGAACTCCTTGTCACGCTTGAATGCCACATATTGTATGGCCACACGGTCCATGTCGGGCAACTGCTCGCGCGTCACGTGCTCGAGATGTATCTGTATGTTTGGCTCTACGATGCCGGCATAACGTGTAGTCCAGTCGTGACCGTCGGCGCGTGTCAGGTAGGTGAAATAGAGGAAGTAGTTGGAGTCGTTGACAAGATATGCGTCATATTCCGTTGTGTTGAGGTGCTTTATCTCCTCGGGCTCATAGGCGAGCACGATGTTGAGCTTGTCGCCTGTTTCGGTTTCTTCGATCTCCTCGGGCTTCGGTTTGGAGGGCTGTTCGGGAACTATCGTGGGTGCCACATACTTGCTCTCCTTGGCCTTGGGAGTGGCAGGTGTCACCACCACACACTCTCGCAGCATGACGGGAGTTTCAAATCCGTCTTCGTCCACATAGGCAATATTGCCTTCGATTTTCACTATGCGGCCTCCCCCTACCGAGTTGAGGTAACGCACTATATCTCCTATTTGTGCCATGTCGTGAATAAAATTTTTGTAAAGTTAATTATGGTGGGTACATAAATCGCACATGTTAACCAAATTTAATAAATAGCATGGTCAGGAAATATTTTGGCATGAAATGTGTTATATATAATGTAATCTAATTATAAATTCATTTTAATGATGAGAAAAATCTTTATTGCATGTGTGGCCGCATCGATGGCCGCATTGTTTGCGTGTCAGTCGTCAAAGACTGTAAAGGCAACATTGTCCGACCTCAAAGGAGAGTGGAATATTCTAAGTGTTGATGGCGTAGATGTTACCGTGCCCGAAGGACAGGAGGCTCCGTTTATCGGATTTGACACCACTGAGGGTCAATTGTTTGGCAATGCGAGCTGTAATTATATCATGGGATCATTTGATATGAATTCAGAGCCCGGAGTGATTGATTTTTCGGGAATGGCAAGCACTCGACGCATGTGTCCCGACATGGCTCTTGAGCAGAAGATACTTGAGGCTTTCGGTAGGGTTAAATCATACTCGTTGACTGCCGACGGTGACATCCAGTTGTCGGATGCCGACGGAAAGGCCGTGATGCTACTTGAAAAGCGTGACCCGCAGGTGTCGGCTCGCGATCTCAACGGAGTGTGGAATGTAAAGACCTTGGCTGACACCCCGGTTGAATCTCCCGAAGGAAAGCCCTATCAGTTTAACTTCAACTTGAGCGACATGACCTTTTTCGTGACTACCGACTGCAACAATCTTAACGGTCAGTTCAAGTCGGAGGCCAATGAACTGGAATTCTTTTCGGTAGCGGCAACTATGATGGCTTGTGAAAACATGGCATTTGAGGATAACATTAAGGCTGTCATAAACGATGTGACAACCTATAAGATTACTTCCGACACACTGCTTACCCTGTACAATAAGGAGAACATTCCGGTGGTGACGATGGTGAAAGAGTCGTCGCTCTAATGTGATAAATTGTGGCTGATAGTTGATAATGAGCCGTAAGGTGAGTAACTTTGCACCGAATTAAAGTTATTTGATATGTCACAACTGTCAGTCCAAGACATAAAGATAGAGGATTACAACTATCCTTTGCCCGATGAGCGCATTGCCCGTCACCCTCTTGCCGAGCGCGACAAGTGCAAGTTGCTCGTCCGCGATTCACACGGCAATATCAGCGAGCATCTGTTCGCCGATATTGCCGCTTTGCTTCCGTCTGATTCCATCCTTGTTTATAACAATACGCGTGTGATAAACGCACGTATGCGTTTCCGCAAGGGCGATGGGGGTGCGTTGATAGAGATATTCTGCCTTGAGCCCGTGTCGCCGGTTGACTATGCGGTCAGTTTCGCATCGACACGCGAGTGTTCATGGCTGTGTTTCGTGGGCAACTCAAAGCGTTGGAAGCAGGGTGTGCTTACGCAGAAGGTCACCGTGGGCGAAGTCGAAATAACGCTGACTGCCGAGCGCACTGGCCGTGAAGGCAATGCATCGGTGGTGCGCTTCAGCTGGGATGACGACAATGTCACATTCTCCGATGTCATAGGGGCGGTGGGGGAGATTCCCATTCCGCCTTATCTCAACCGTTCGACCGAGGAGAGCGACTCGACCGACTACCAGACGGTCTACAGTCACATTGACGGTTCGGTAGCCGCGCCTACAGCCGGACTTCACTTCACGCCCGAGGTGCTCGACCGGGTGTCGCAACGGGGCATCCCGAGGCGTGAACTCACGCTTCATGTAGGGGCCGGAACGTTCCAACCCGTTAAAAGCGACTCGATAGGCGAGCATGAGATGCATAGCGAGTTCATAGCAGTGGAGAGATCCCTGATTGCCGAGCTTGCCGATACTCGCCGTAAGGTGGTAGCCGTAGGCACCACCTCGGTGCGCACGCTGGAAAGCCTTTACCACATCGGTTGCCTGATGTATCAGGGCAAATGGACGGGCGAAGTGCCGCAATGGTACCCCTATAGCGAGGATCATCCCCGATTGTCGACTGCCGAGGCATTGCATTGCATCGTTGACGCTCTTGACCGTGACGGATTGTCGACGCTTGTAGGTGATACACGCATAATCATCGCTCCTGGATATGAATTCAAGATTGTGAAAGGCATCATAACCAACTTCCATCAGCCGCAGTCGACGCTGCTGTTGCTCGTGTCGGCGTTTGTGGGTGGAAATTGGCGTGACATGTATGACTTCGCACTTGAGCGTGATTTCCGCTTTTTGAGCTACGGCGACGCGTCGCTGCTGTTGCCGTAAGCGGATACGGATTACATTATGATACATTAAAGGCTGTGTCGTTAAGGCACGGCCTTTTCTTTATGGCATTGAGCAGCTTGTCGTAATTGCGTGACGACAGGAATGCCTCGATGGCGTCGCAGTGTTCGTGACGGTGAACATCGGTGCCGAAAAAGTCGACAATTCCGGCCTCAATCAGCCGCTCGGCCACGTGTCTTGGCTCCGAACCGTAACGCCCCGCAATTGAAAGCAGGTTGACCTGGAACCTGACGCCGAGCCGATGCAGCTCGAAGTAACGCTTCAGGTTGGCTGAGTGATAGTAGACAAAGCGTTCGGGGTGGGCCATGATGGGGATGTAACCTCGATTGGTGAGGCGAATGACGATGCTGTTGATGTCACGCGCTTCCTGCATGAATGAGTTTTCGATGAGGACATGCTTGCCGGGATGACTTATTAGGGTGTCGGCGATGATGTTGCGGCTGAACAGGTCGTCAAGACGATGCTCGGCAGCCGATTGGACGGTAGTCGGGATGCCCTTTGCGTGCATGCTTTCTTGCAGTCGGGTCAGGGCTGCCGAGATTGATTCGGGCGTGTTCTCATAGACTTCGCCTACGACATGGGGTGTCGCGATGATGCGTGACAATCCCCAGGCCGACATTCTCATGACAAGTTCCGCGCCGTAATCGGCGTCGGGAGCTCCGTCGTCGATGCCCGGCAATATGTGGCAATGAATGTCGGTGGCGAAAAAGAGCGGTTGCCGTTGCCGCTTGAAAAGGCTATTGAATATGCTTGTCATTATGACTTCCGGTTTTATGTGGTTACTGTCGTAATCCGTCACAAATATAGAAGTGGTTTCATAAGGAAGAACCTATTTACGCTGTACTTGACAAAGTTACAATAAAACCTGAAATATTACCCTATCTTTCACCGGCAAAACGCGGATATGATTAATATGTCATTGAGTGGAAATGCCATCTATCAGAAAACGGTTATAAAAAAGTGTTTGGGAAACATCCAAGCTCACCGAAAGACCGGGATGCGGTAATTCTTCACTATAAGCTAATTAAATTGCAAATTACGTAAAAAACTCAACAAATATTGATGTATTTCGCAAACTAAATACTTTTTTTGCGAAAATGCATTTTAATTGTCATGAAAAAGTTAAATTTGCTAATTCTTGCAATCCTACCACCTTGCAATCAGCACCTCTGCTGGAGGCGACTACGAGGGTCGGCTGACTTGGACTAAGAAAATCCAATAACCAAATTTGATTAACCTTAATCATAATAATTATGAAGAAATTATTTCTCCTCTTAGTTGCATTCTCTTGCCTTTATGCCGTGGGGCAAGTCAGTGAGCGTGCCACAGCCGGATTTGAATTTCCATTCAAAATCGGCGACGCACAGTGGAAATCCTACTCGTCAGCGAAAGAAAGAGTGGCGGCACTACAGATTCCGGAGGACAAACTGAAAAGCCTTACGACTGCGGATTTGCTTACTGTATGTCTTGACTTTCCCTACGCTATGGACATGTTGGCGTATGATTATCCGGAGGTCGGTTTTAATGCCGTGTGCAAGGAGTTCAACGGCTACCGTGAACTGTTGACACGAAAAGACCTGACTGATGCCCTATTGAAAAAATGCGAAGCGATTCCCGCCGGGATAGCGTCCGTCCTGAATAAAGACGAAGTTACCCAAGGCGATTACTCCTTCAAGTGCTATATCCTGTTCTATAGTTCTATATGATGGGGATTGACAAGGTAACAAGCTCCCTTGATGCGGAAAAGTCAGCAAAGTTTGCCGCCTCAATAAGGGAAGCCGCCACAAAGATGAAGGCATATCCCGATATTTTTGGGATTTCATATCGTACGGGAGTTAAGAAAAGTGGCATATCTTTACTCTCAAATCCCGTATATAATGACGCAACGAGAACAATCCCCAATGGATATTTAGTATATATTAAAGAGTTAGTATCCGGTGATTTCTCTTCCTCCGAGAAAAAGAACTATAAAAATTGGGCAATTAATGTTTATAAAGTGGAATTTGTCGAAGATGCGACATATACTTATAATTGTCATTTTTATGGATGGTATATGCAAAGTATACATAACAGTGAACGGCTCTGGCTGAACAATCCCAGTATTTATTGGGAAAGCGGACTTTACTATGAAGTTCCTGAAAAAGAAGGGGAAGTGGTGTTTTATTATGATTCGTCAGATTTTTGGTATTATAAGTGCTGGCATTCTGCTCGGCGCATAAACAGTAACCAATATGTATCCAAATGGGGAGCCGGATGCTTGGTTAAACATACGCCTACAAATGTCCCCGAGGAATATGGTAAATCACGAAAATATTACAAGCGTTATAGACCGACTATTGACGGACCGGTATTAACATCATCAAGTGGCACATATTCCATTGACCTGTTACCTCCGGGGTATAGCGTAACATGGAGTCTTTCCGACAGCTATTATGCACAAAACTGCATGACTGTGGATGCCAACGGGAGCTGCACCATAACACGGGCATCCAACCGTGATATGGACAATGCCACACTTACCGCCACCTTACATTATAATGGACATGTGGCAACAACAGCGACAAAAAACATACATGCCTATTCAGGATTTAAAGCCACCTATGATTGGACGGATCCAAACAATAAGCAATCACTTGATTATCCTTATATCATATATCGTCAATCCTCTCATAAAGGGCAGGGATTAAATATAAATTCTCCTAATCTAATAAATGCCACGGTTACTTATGATGGAGATATGGTTCCTACTCGTTGGGTATATGACAATTACAACGGCTACATAAATGTCAGTTTTGATTCAGATACACGGGCACAAGCATTCGTCATCACAGTGAATTGCGAAGCCGGAGAATATAGAATAATCGTACTAAATCAAGCTCGTTCTTACAGCCTTTCCACAGGAATGGACGGAGATAACTTAAATGTAAGTATTGGTAATGAAAATTCTGACGCTCTTGCACAGAAATATTCCTCTGTTGGCGTTCAAGCATCGGCAGAAGAATTGGAGTGGACTCTTGAGGTGTACGACACGGTTAATAGTAGGATGGTGTATTCCGGTAAAGTCATGAGCACTGAAACTTCAATAAATACCTCAGGCTGGACTCCTGGCATCTATGTAGTCCGTGCTACACTGGGTGACAATGCTTTAAGCAAGAAGATATTAATTAAATAAATTTTACTAACCATAAATTTAAAGTATTATGAAAAAGAACTTATTATGGATGTTGGCGGCATGGATGCTGGCGATGGTGACAGTAAGCTGCTCCAGTGATGACAATTATGTAGAGGAACCCATGTGGCCGAGACTTGAGAATGGGAAAGTGGTTATGGGTAGCGGTGCTTCGAGAGCGGAGATTGCCTATGTCCCGGCTAATATGGATGAGCTGCCTGAATGGCTGCAAAAACTGATTTTGACCGATGGTTCGCAACTGGTTGGATATATTCTATGCGAGGGAACATGGGATGGTCAGCATGCTTATTTTTTTTGGCATGGATTCAGTTCTCTTTTAGCGGGCTTCTATACTTACGAAGGTGTTCAATTGGCTTCTTATTTAGGAAAACCCAATGACCCGGAATTCATTGAGAAAGGAGGAGGCTGGGACAATTGGACTTGTCTTGCGTTCCATTATCCTATAGGCGAAGCCGACGAAGGCGAGGAAGCCGAGGAATAATCCCTCAGCAAGTTCCATGCTTAGCCGTGCAATTACGTTTCTCTCCATTACACGGCTAAGCATGTGGTCCGTTACGCACACCGGGTGACAATACTTTAAGCAAGAAGATATTAATTAAATAAATTTTACTAACCATAAATTTGAAGTATTATGAAAAAGAACTTATTATGGATGTTGGCGGCATGGATGCTGGCGATGGTGACAGTAAGCTGCTCCAATGATGAAAATTATGTAGAGGAATCCATAAAGGTCATAGGGGGAGCGGAGGTTGCCTATGTCCCGGCTAATATGGATGAGCTGCCTGGATGGCTGCAAGAATGGATTTTGAAGGATGATATGCAAGGGCTTGGATATATTGTATGCGAGGGAACATGGGATGGCCGGCGTGCTTATTATCTTTGGTATCCATTCACTTCTACGTTAGGGTGGTTCTGTACTTACGAAGGAGTCTATTTGGCTTCATATGGAGGAATTCCCGATGACCCTGAATTCATTGAGAAAGGAGGAGGCTGGGACAAATGGACTTGTATTGCTTACCATCATCCTATGTAAGACGAAGACGATGAATAATCCCTAAGCATGTAGTCCGCGGCACGCTGAGTGACAATACTTTAAGCAATAAGATATTAATAGAAGTTATTTAACCTTATTTTGAGTGTACTTGCTTGTTGACTCTACGCGATGAAATAATTACGGATAAATTTCCGTAATTGAATGTAAATGCCTAATTTTGCTGTTCTAAAACATAACCCCAATTAAACCCCTTTTGGATATGGAAAAAAGGAAATTGAAAATCAGAGATTTGACTATGCGCGACGGACAGCAGTCGCTTTTCGCCACCCGTATGACACAGGCGAGCATCGACCGCTTGTTGCCACTGTATGAGGGAGCCGACTTCTACATCATGGAAGTGTGGGGCGGTGCAGTACCTGATTCCGTAATGCGCTATCTCGATGAGTCGCCTTGGGAACGCCTGAGAAAGGCGAGCAAGGCCATGAAGGGACATTCGCTTCTTTCAGCATTGTCGCGTGGACGTAATCTGTTTGGATATGTGCCCTATCCCGACAGTGTGCTTGAAGGATTCTACAAGGAGGCAATAAAGAACGGCTTGAACGTGATGCGTATATTTGACGCTCTCAACGACCTTGACAATGTCAAGGAGTCGATACGCATGATAAATGAACTTGGCGGCATACCCGACGGAGCGGTGTGCTATACCGTCGACCCCAAGGACGAGGATGACAACAAGGGCTTTTTCAGCCGCTTCTTCAGCAAAAAGCCTGAAAAGATATTCACCGACGAGTATTTCGTGGAGAAGGCTCGTGCAATGGAGGCTTACGGCGCCAAGATTATCACGCTCAAGGACATGGCCGGACTGGTCAATCCTTCACGCATAGCTTCAATCATGCCCAAGCTTAAGGCCGCTCTTACGGTTCCTGTGGATTTCCACACCCACTGTACGCCCGGTTACGGATTGGCTTCTTCGTTGATGGCAATGATTCACGGAGTCGACATCCTGGACACGAATATATGGTGGTTTGGCGGAGGCTCGGCCGCTCCCGCGCTTGAGCTCATCTACGTGTTTGCCGGAAAGCTCGGTATCGATGTTGAGGTAAACATGGAGGCTGTGGGACGCATACGCAAGGAATTGCGCTTGGTGCGTGAAGAGCTTCACGCATTTGACCTGGTGAAGAACTTCCCCAAGGAGTTTGACCCGTTGACCGACAAGCTTCCTGCTGAAATCGATGCCCTTTTTGACAAGGCTATCGAGGCAGCCAAGGCTAACAACGAGGCTGAGCTGCTTGACGCTTGTCACGCTATCGAGGATTACTTCGGATTCCCCAAGCCCAACTTGCTTGTAAAGGAGGCTGAAGTTCCTGGCGGTATGTACTCCAATATGGTCGCTCAGTTGAAGGCTTTGCAGGCCGAGGATCTTCTCGACGATGCAATGCGCTTGATTCCCAAGGTTCGCCGTGATGCAGGTCTTGTGCCTCTCGTAACGCCTACAAGCCAGATTGTGGGAAGCCAGGCCGTGAGTGTGGCTCTCGACCGCAAGAAGGGAAATCCCGATTACTCCAATCCTTCCAATCAGTTTATCTCGCTTGTAAAGGGTGAGTACGGCCACACTCCCGTGGCTGTTGATCCAGAGTTCCGCGCAAAGATTACAGGCAGTCCCGAGGAGAAAGCTTACGACGTGTCGAAATACAAGAAGCCTGAAAATCCCGTACTTCCCGAATACGGAGGCGTGAAGCTTGCCGCAAACGATGAGGAGTATCTGCTGCTTGAATTGCTCCCGAGCGTAGCCAACGGATTCCTTAAGCGTCGTCGCGCCGAGGAGTGGGAAGCCGCCAATGCCGCCAAGAAGGCTGAGGAAGCTGCCGCCGCTGCCGCCGAGGCTGAAAAGGCCGATGACGAGCCCATAACCGGCGAGGTTGTCACCGCGCAGATTCTTCCCGGTACTGTAATCGAGGTAAATGTTAAGCCCGGCGACAAGGTAAAGAAGGGCGACGTATTGCTCGTTTATGAGGCAATGAAGATGGAAAATAACGTGGAGGCAGGTCATGATGCAACTGTTAAGCGTGTATTCGTAAAGCCCGGCGACATCTTCGCTCCCGAAGCAGTATTGGTTGAGTTTGAATAACTTGTTTATAAAAAATTCACAGAAAGTTTTGTCGAGTGGCAAGAAATGCGTAAATTTGCACGCCATTACGAATTATCGCCTTACCAGCGTGATTTAGACCACTTTGAATAAAACAATCAAATAATAAAGCAATAAGATGAAACAAGACATCCATCCTTCCAACTACCGCGAAGTAGTGTTTAAAGATATGTCAAACGACGAAATCTTCATTACTCGTTCAACAGTAGCCGCTAAGGAAACTATCGAGGTAGATGGCGTAACTTATCCTCTCGTGAAGCTTGAAATCACAAGCTCTTCTCACCCTTTCTTCACCGGTAAGCAGAAGCTCGTCGATACTGCCGGTCGTGTGGACAAGTTCATGAGCCGTTACGGCAACCGCAAGAAGAAATAAGTCTTGCCTCGCTAAAGCGTGCCGCCGATGCACGCTGCTCCAAAACGATTATAAAGTCCTTGACCTTTGGGTCAGGGACTTTTTTTGATGTGTTAACGGCTCCAATTGTTTTGACATATTGCCAAAATCGAGTACCTTTGTCGGTCTTATAAACGTTACGAAACAATATGAAATATTCTATATCACGTATATCGGCCGAACTTGGCATCGATAGAGTGTCATGCCCCGATAATGAAGTGTCTTTGTTGCTGACTGATTCGCGTTCGCTCACATATCCTTCGGAATCGTTGTTCTTCGCGCTGCGCACGAGCAATAACGACGGACATCGTTACATCGAGGAGCTTTACGGCAAGGGCGTGCGCAACTTTGTGGTCGAGAGGGTGCCCGATTCGCTTAAGGATGCTGCCGATGTCAACTTCCTTGTGGTGGATGATGTCAAGAGCGCGTTACAGACGATTGCATGCCGTCACCGTGACAGGTTTGATGTGCCCGTTATCGGCATCACGGGAAGCCGCGGCAAGACTACCATAAAAGAGTGGCTCTATCAGCTGCTGCAGAGCGATTGCCGCATAGTGCGCAGCCCCCGCAGCTTTAACAGCCAGATAGGTGTTCCGCTGTCGGTGTGGGAGATGAACGATGATATAGACCTTGGCATATTCGAGGCCGGTATATCGATGCCGGGCGAGATGCAGTCGCTGCAACGCATGATAAAGCCTACCATAGGGATTCTGACTAATGTAGGCAGCGAGCATGCCGAGGGGTTTGAATCGATGCTGGAGAAGTGCCGGGAGAAGGCCGGACTTTTTGTCGATTGCGACCGATTGATATACTGTGATGACGATCCGCTGGTGAAAAAGGTGATGGACGAGGAGTTTGGCGACAAGGAGCGTTGTGCATGGTCGTTCAAGGACAGCGTTTGCCGGCTCTATGTCAAGCACGTTGAAAAGAGTGACGGGTCGACTGTGATAGAATATGTATATGACAACCGATCGAATTCGGTGACGATTCCGTTTACGGCCGACAGCGATGTCGAGAATGCGATACATTGCATAGCCGTGATGAGCTTGCTGGGTGTGTCGGACGAAGTCATTGCCGAGCGGATGTCACGCCTCACTCCCGTTGGCACGCGCCTCAATGTCATGGAGGGTGTCAACAACTGTATGCTTATATGCGATGCTTATACGAGCGATTATCACTCACTGAACCCGGCATTGGATTTTATGGGACGCCGCATGACCGCCGACCGCACATCGACGGTGATACTGAGTGATGTAATGCATGAGGATATGGACTCCGACGCTCTATACCGCAGCATAGCCGAATTGCTTCAGAACCGTCACATCGACCGTGTAATCGGCATAGGCCCTGAAATATCGCGTCACGCATCCTGCTTCGGAGGTGACGCCAAGTTTTATCGTTCGACCGACGAGTTCCTGGGTGAAACTACCACGAGCGACTTTGATCATGAGCTTGTGCTGATAAAGGGAGCGGGTGACTTCAGGTTTGACAGGATTGTCGATATACTCGAGGCGCGACAGCATGAAACGGTGCTTGAGGTCAATCTTGACGCAGTGGTGCATAACTTCAACAATTTCCGTGCGCAGGTGCGTCCTACGACCGGAGTCGTCGCCATGGTTAAGGCATCGGGTTATGGAGCAGGTTCCTACGAGCTTGCAAAGACGCTTCAGAGCCAGGGTGCGGCTTATCTTGCCGTGGCGGTGCTCGATGAAGGAGTGGACCTCCGCAAGGCAGGAATAACGATGCCTATAATGGTGCTCAATCCGCGAGTTGTCAACTATAAGTCGCTGTTCAACTACAGGCTTGAACCGGAGATATATTCATTTGACATTCTGAACGAGATAATACGTGAGGGACGGCGTTACGGCATAACCGATTATCCGGTCCACATAAAGCTTGACACCGGAATGCACCGATTGGGATTTCTTGAGAGTGACATGACCGAGCTTGTAAGAGTGCTTAAAAGCCAGAATGTAATAAAGCCGCGCTCGGTATTCAGTCACCTTGCAGCCGCCGATTGTCCCGAACTTGACGACTATACACGTGGACAGTTTGAGTACTTCGCCCGATGCTGTGAGCAGCTGCAGGGGGCATTTGACTACCACATATTGCGTCACATCCTTAACTCCACCGGCATAACACGTTTCCCCGAATATCAATATGATATGGTGCGTCTTGGTATATGCCTTTACGGAATTCCCACACTGACCGACGGTTCGCAGGGCGACTTGAAGCCGGTAAGCTCGATGCACACAGCCATCATATCGATAAAGGAGTGGGAGGCCGGAACCACCATAGGCTACAGCTGCAAGGGTGTGCTGCATCGCAAGTCACGCATCGCCACCATACCGATAGGATATGCCGACGGACTTGACCGTCATCTCGGAAACGGGCGTATGTCGGTGTGGATTAATGGTCATCGCTGCCCCACGGTGGGTAACATCTGCATGGATATATGTATGATTGATGTTACCGACGCGTCATGTGCCGTAGGCGATCAGGTCGAGATATTCGGAAACAATATATCGGTCATGGAGATTGCCGATGTCCTCGGAACGATTCCCTACGAGGTGCTCACTTCGGTGTCGTCGCGTGTCAAGAGGGTTTATTATCGTGAGTAACCTTTGACTTCGGGAGTATCTGCGGGCCTATTACCGCCGTGATAATTCCGCCTATCAGCATTACGGCAATCGACACGAGCAACACAAGCGTCGAACCGCCCCATCGCAGCAAAACCGGAATGAAAAAGGCTCCGGCCACGGCTCCCATCTTGCCTATTGCCGCCGATGCGCCCACTCCGGTGCCTCGGTCGGCTACAGGATATATTCGTGCCGGAAGTATGAATGTGATGAGGTGGGGACCTGCGTTAAGAAACAGCTCGAAAATCATGAATCCTGTTATGGCTGTCCATGAAGCCCAGTGAAGCTTATAGGCTACGAGCAGAAGCGCCAGTCCTGCGGCCGATAGGAAGAATCCCCATGACTGCATGCTTACGTGATAGAGCTTGTTGAGCAGCAGTAGTCCGGCCATGAATCCCACCATCATTATTATGCTCAGCCAGATGGTGAGTTCCACCGAATTGACGATATGGTCGATTTGGGTAGCATGAGGAGGAAGATTGTCGATTCCTAATGCCATTATAAGAATAGGAAGGAATATGCCTATGCCGTATACTCCAAGTCCTTCACATGCCCAGGGCACTCCGCTGAACACCAGCTTCTTGGCGTTACGTTTCAGGAAATCACCCATTGATTCGTCGGAGTCGGGTGACGCTTTGTCGGTCGAAGCCGGAACGGTCATCACCGCATCGGACCCGAGAAAATACTTTACCGATTGCTCGGCTTTGGCGGTCATGCCCTTTGACATCAGCCATCCGGGGCTTTGCGCGAAACGTATTCGCAGCAGGAGCATGAGTCCGGCTATGGCCGTGATGATGAACAGCAGGTTGGGCCATGGTGACGCTTTATCCCATGATTTAATCAGGAAGAAGCACGCAGTGGCCACAATCGCTCCGCCGAGCGATGCCGAGGCTTTGGCTGTACCCACCATGAAGAGTTTCCATCGGTTGGGCATAAGTTCCGATATATAGTCGGAGTCGAGGCTGTATTCACCGCCTACGGCAAATCCCATTACAAACAGGCAAATGAGCAACACCGGGATTGGATGATAGAAGTAGGCCACAAGCGACGCTGCTATCATCAGCAACGGGCATAGCCTGAAGAATAGCAGATAACCGTAACGGTCGCTTAGCTTTCCGAACACGATTGCTCCTATCATAAGTCCGATGAGCGATGTGCAACCAAGAATGCCCTGCATGCCCGCCGACAATTCGGGATGCATCATGAGCTGCATCATGGGGATGATGATGCCCACGAGAGTTGCAAGTCCTTGTCCGATGGCCTGGCCGAGCGATGCTACAATCAGCACTCTGAAATGACCCCATCGCAGGGGCATGTCGGCCACATTGACGCTGTTTTTATCCATGACAGTTGAAACGTAATTGTTTATAGATACTAAACGCTTACGCTTCATCGATGGTTCGTCATCGCGACGGTACTACCATGGCTCCGATTTCCCAAAGAAGATATAGCGGCAGAAACACTACCATTAGTGTGAATGGGTCGCCGGTGGGGGTAATCAGGGCGGCGAGGACGAGCAACACCACGATGGCATGGCGACGGTAGCTGCGAAACATGTCACGCGTCACAAGCCCGAGCTTGCCGAGCAACCATGCTAAAAGGGGGAGCTCAAACACAAGTCCCATGACAAATATCATCATCAGGAAGTTGTCCATATAGGAGTCGAGTGATATTTGGTTGGGTACGCTCGCGCTTACCTGATATTCGGCTAAAAAGCGCAAAGTAACGGGAAACACGATGAAGTATCCCACCGCCACTCCGAGAAAGAACATCAGGTTGCCGGCCACAAAAGCCGCTTGAACGCTACGGCGCTCGGTTGAATATAGGGCGGGGCTGATGAATCCCCACAGCAGATACAGGATTATCGGGCAGGAAAATACAAGTGCCAGCCAGAATGAGGTCGATATGTGTATGAAAAACTGCGATGCGAGCTGGATGTTGATGAGCTCCACATGGAAGCCGTCGGTCGAGAAATCGGGAAGCCATTCGCTCAATCGGGTGATGGAGTTGAACAACCGGTATAGCACGAAGTCACCCCGGCATGGCGCAAGTATCACCCGGTCAAACAGGTCGGGCATTACGGTAAAGAATCCGACCGAAAGCACTGTCACGACAATGGCAGCACGCACGAGGACACTACGCATTGCATCGAGATGATCCCAAAATGTCATCTCGACGAGTTGCTCCTTGTCGTTGGCTGTCGATGAACTTACCGTATTATCGGTTGTCGGCATCCTTTGCTTCGGTATTGTTTGCGGGCTTGGTTATTTCGTCCTGGATTTCGTTCATCCCTTTCTTAAAGCTGCTCACTCCTTTTCCGAGTCCTCGCATCAGTTCGGGAATCTTTCTGCCGCCGAAAAGAAGCAGCACTACGAATACGATTATTATTACTTCACCCATGCCTATATTACCGAAAAGCAGTGGAATCATGTTCACTATATTAGTCATTGGTCAATCTATTGAGGTTAAAATGTGGAGTTTATGGATGTAAAGATACGAATTTAGCCCTAAATGGCTTCGTAATTGAGGAAAAATACGTAATTTTGTAGCCTTATTTAACAATTTACCAATCACATAGACATTATGAAGGCATTTGTATTCCCCGGTCAGGGTGCGCAGTTCGTAGGTATGGGCAAGGACCTCTACGATAACAATCCCGTGGCCCGTGAAATGTTTGAAAAAGCTAATGACATTCTTGGATTCCGCATCACCGACTTGATGTTTAACGGTACCGATGAAGATCTTCGCCAGACTAAGGTGACTCAACCTGCAATATTCCTCCACTCGGTTATTCTCGCCAAGACTCTTGAGAATGAAATGAAGCCCGACATGGCTGCCGGTCATTCGCTCGGCGAGTTCTCGGCTCTTGTAGCTGCCGGAGCTCTCAGCTTCGAGGACGGACTTAGGCTCGTAAGCGCACGTGCTCAGGCTATGCAGAAGGCTTGTGAGATGAAGCCGTCGACAATGGCAGCCGTATTGGCTCTGCCCGATGAAACTGTTGAGGAGATATGCGCATCGGTTGACGGTGTTGTTGTATGTGCCAACTACAACTGCCCCGGACAGCTTGTAATATCAGGTGAAGAACCTGCTATCGATGCAGCTTGCGAAAAGGCTCTTGCAGCCGGTGCCAAGCGTGCTTTGAAGCTTAAGGTGGGTGGCGCTTTCCACAGCCCCTGCATGGAACCGGCTCGTGCCGAACTTGCCGAGGCTATCGAACGTACTCCTGTTCACACTCCCACTTGTCCCGTATATCAGAATGTGGACGCTAAGCCTCACACCGACCCCGCTGAAATCAAGGCCAACCTTGTTGCCCAGCTCACCGCCCCCGTTCGTTGGACTCAGACAGTTCAGAACATGGTAGCTGACGGAGCCGACGAGTTTATCGAACTCGGTCCGGGTAAGGTCCTTCAAGGCCTCGTGGCAAAGATTGCCAAGGGAATGAATGTATCAGGCCGTCAATAATATATTGATTCTAACATAAAAAGTCAGGGTCGTCAACGTGATGTTGGCGACCCTGATGCTTTTATGGATAATAGCGATGGTTACTTTTCGGCTTCTTCCGATTTTTCGACTTTTTTGTTGCGGAATGAATTGACCATATCCTTTCCGAATAGAATCCACGCCGATGCAGCCACGACTGCAAGGAATACAAATCCTACAAGAATTAGCACCTTGGACGGCTTTGACGGGCGCAAAGGCACGGTGGCAGGCTGAACAACCGTGTACACGGGAGTCGTCTGCTGTACTTTTGCCTTGGCCATCTGGAGCTGCTGGGCGGTCTGATTGTACAGGTTGAAAGCAAGTGATGACTCGTTCTGAAGACGGTCGCGTTCAGTCTGTGCCGACCGCAGTATCAATCCTTGGTTTTTGTCGGTATAGTCGGCATAGCGTTGCTGTGCCTTGTAATACTCGTCGCGCGCCTCGTCATTGAGTTTCTGGGCATACTCCATGTCCTGACGGGCTTTGTTGGTGCGATATTCGGTTACATACTCGCGCAGTCGCATTGCAATGGTGTCGGCCAGCATTGCCGATACTACAGGATCCTGCATTGTCGACGACAGAGTGATGACCGAAGTCTTTGTGTCCACATTTGCCGAGATTCGGCTGCTCAGAGCGAGAACGATGTCGTTTTCCTTGGGTGAAAGGTGGAAAATATTTATAGAATCGCCCTCAGCGACCTCGTCATCGGAGGTAAATAATGATTTTACACCGCCTATGACAGTTCCGGGAAGCGACATTATTGCGCTCCACCATGGAGCTGAAGTATCTTCCTCAAGGTATTGACGCACGGTAGTGGCGTTACCTTCCTTGTCGACAAGGTTTACATCAAACAAACCTACGACAAAGGGCACCGAGCTTACGACATCGGGATACAATTGAGGATACACGGCATCGGCTCCGCCTCCGGTGCCCATGGATATTCCGGCCATTGAGGCGAGGGCTCCGAGTCCTCCGCTTGCTGCCTTGCCGTCATTGGCTTCGGGAGCGAGTTTTATTGTAGTAGTGTATTCTCGAGGTATGCTGAATGCTACGATTAGTCCTATCACCGCACCGGCAATTCCCCAACGTATCAACATTCGTCGCGAGTCCCACAGTTTGCGCGCAAGTTCGAGAAGGTCTATCTCCTCTTCTTGATTCGGCATATTGTCGATATTGTCGTTCTGCTGTGTCATATTATCACTTTAATAGGTTAGAGATGGTTGCCGCCATTGTTCCGAGTGAAGCAAATGAGGTTGCGAGGCCTATGAATTGAGCCCAGTTGAAGCCTTCCTTATCAGGCTTGGACGGAACTATGATTTGGCATCCCGGTTCGATGGGGGTGTTCCCTTTGGCCCTAGCCACTGTTCCGTTCATATATACGATGAACACCTTGTTTTTGCGTGCTCGTGAGCCATATCCGCCGGCTTGGTCTATGTAGTGTTTAAGCTTTTTGCCTTTTTGGAACACCACCGTGTTGGGGAACATTACATCACCCGATATCTTCACGGTGTTTACGATTTCAGGCACCATTATTTGGTCGCCTTCCTTCAATACTATATCATAGTCGCTTCCGGGCATGGCAAGTGCTTTTTCGAGTTCTATACCTACGCTGTAGGTGTTGCCCATCTGAAGCTTTGAAACGGATATTGAATCGGCTCCTTGGCTTTGCATAGCAAGTCGCATTGCCTCGTCGCGAGCGGCAGCCTCATCTTCGGTCATCTTTCGCATCAAGCGAGCTCCACGAGGATATGCGTATTCTGTGATGCCTCCTGCACGGCGTATTACATCGCTAAGTCGTTCATTCTTGGATTGAAGCGTGTAGTTTCCGTCAAACACCACCTCTCCGTCAACCGATACTCTTCTTTGTGTCTGATAACCGGGGCTGCGGCGCACCTCAACTATGTCGTAGGGTTGCAATATGAAATCCTGCTTTCCGTCTACAACCAATCCGTCTTTAACTCCGAAGGTGAATATCTCGGCTGTCTGGCTTGTTGGTTCAAGTGTATCGGGGTCAATCAAGCGGCGTGACACATCGATTCGTGCGGTTGATGCTCCGCGTAACAATCCGCCGGCTTGGATGATGAGGTCTTCGACTGTCATGTTGTCGGCAAACGGGTATTGTCCGGGATGGGCTATTTGTCCTGCGATTGTCAGTTCGCCACGATCCTGCAAATCCTGAATTGAAGGAATCAACAGTACATCGTTACGGCGAAGAGTTACATCGGGAGCCTTACCCGACATTATTGCTTCAAGGTTGAGCGGAAGAACTTCAAGCGACAGGTCGTCACCTTCGCGGTACAAAATAGCGCGTGTGGTGAACGCATCCTCAAGTAGTCCGTCGGCATTGTTGATAAGGTCCTTTACTGTGCGGAGTCCGGGAGCAATTGCGTATATTCCGGGACGGAATGTGGCGCCCTTGATTTCAACACGATTGGCGAAACGGTCAAGAATCGTTCCTACTGTGATTTGGTCGCCATCATTAAGTTTATATGACGCAAAGTCGCCGTTTACTATATTGTAGAGTTCGTTTTCGCGTCCTGTCTGGCGAGATAGTCTTACCTGTTCAGTGTAAGCGTCGCCTGAAAATCCTCCGGCGTAGTCAATTAGTTCGGCCAGCGTTTCACCGGGCTTCATCTCATAGGACATCGGTCGTTTTACATTTCCGTTTATGGTTACGAGCTGTTCGTAGGGCGGAACGATTATAACATCGCCTTCCTGCAGGCGAACGTTGCCGGTCTGCTTGCCGTTAAAGAGATACTCATAAACATCCACTCCTACGAGGCGGCGACCGTCGCGGAGCACCTGGATGTTACGCATTGAACCTATGTCGTTGATACCTCCCGATTTGTACAGAGCGTGAAACACTGTAGAGAACGGTGACAGGCGATAAGTACCCGGTATGGCTACTTCGCCCATTATGTCTACTTGTATGGTGCGGATGTTACCGAGTGTGACTGCTATTTCAGAGTCGGGTTGTTCGCCGCCGATTCCTGCATATTTTGACTGGAATGAGGATCGGATGTGATTGCCGGCTTCCTCAATTGTCATTCCGCTGAGATATACCGGACCTATCTGTGAAACCATTATGCTGCCTTCGGGCGAGATGGTTTGTCGGATATGATCTTCGTTGGCTCCCCAAATGTCGATAACTACTTCATCGCCGGGGCCGAGTCGATAGTTGCGGGGTGTTGCAACGTTTTCGTTAGGCTCGAATGAGAGAGCTTGATTGTTGAACACTTCGTGGCCGAAAATCGAACGAGGCTTATTTTCGTTTGCCTGGATTTCCAGGGCAATTTCATCGTATGGGGTAGGTAATTCTTCCGAAATGTTCCTATTGTAGTTAGGTTCACCTCTTTGAACGCCTGTTTCATTCCTTTGAGTGCCTGAGCCTTTCTTTTGAGGACCTGATTCCTGATCGGTGGTCTTGCGTTCACGAGTGGTTATCTCCTGTGCCGAAGTGGTGGTCTGTGCGCCTTGCTCCGACTCAAAACGGGCTTTCAATCGTTCAACTTGATCCGAGGTAACTCCGCGGGCAAGCAATTCCTTTCCTATTTGCTGCTGGGATTTTCCTTGGGCTGTTGCTTGCTTTACATACGAAACGACCTGTTCATCGGTCATTTTTGCTGACACATATTGTGGCATAGCCAGAAAAATGGCGAGTAGCAGCGGGAGCAAACGTACAGCAGAGAATGCGTTTTTTCCTTTCATTACCTATTTCTTAGATTGTTATTTATTATTTTTTGCGTTATGTTTCTTTATCTGATTTGACAATATTATATTGGCGAAGGTCCACACTATTATATCGAGAAGCAAGAGTAGGGTTATGTCGATGTAGCGTGACAGTAAGATGTTTACACAGTTAAAAAGAAGTGCCACAGCCACGATTGTTACCATAGCTATACGCTGGGGCAACCCGAGTGCAAGTAACTTGTGGTGAATGTGGGTTTTGTCGGGCAGGAATGGGTTCCCGTGACTACGTACTCGATGAATGAATACTCGCGTAACATCGAAACAAGGAACGATGAGAGGCGACAACGCTAATATGAGCGGATTAGTGCCGAATACCGGGCAGCGGTCGGGTGACACCAACATGAGTTCAAGGCCGAGAAACGCTAAAAGCAGGCCAATGGTAAGACTGCCCGTGTCGCCCATGAAAATTTTTTGGCGGCGTGAAGGGTCACCAAATACGTTGAAGTAGAAGAACGGGACCAATACTCCAAGGCAGGCAAACGACAGCATGGCATAGGCGTGACGGCCTATCAGATGGAACATCACGCCGTAGGTGATGAAAGCTGCCGCTGAAAGGCCTGATGCGAGTCCGTCGATACCGTCAATTAGGTTTATTGAGTTGATTACATAGACCATGATAAGGATTGTAAGAGGTATTCCAACCCAATCGGGAATCTCATGTATGCCAAACAATCCATAGAGGTTCTGTACCCAAAGACCGCCGGCGATGACAAGGAGGGAGCAGATTATCTGCACCACGAATTTTGCGCGATAGCGAATTCCAATCAGGTCGTCGGCCATGCCTACTAAATAGAGAAGAAAAAGAGCGCAGAATCCAAATGCCAATGACCGTGAGTTATAGGTCATAAGTCCAAGAAGCCGTGCGTCACCAAACAGAATGCTCATACCCAGCAACAGTGATATGGAGAAACATATAACCGGGGTAAATGCTATTCCGCCGAGGCGTGGAACTGTGCCGTGATGGATTTTGCGTTCATCGGGTTCGTCGAAGAGATTCCTACGAAATGAAATTAGAAGAATCTGGGGTATAAGGAATCCCGCAAACGTTATACAAAGCAGAAATGCGATGGTTGAATTGAGTATCCAATAATCCATAGTTCTTAGCTAAGTGAATTTTTATCTCCGAAAAGTTAAATTACGCCTATTAATTAATCGTTTACAATCATGTGAACCGCTCTCGCAGCACACAAGACAACCATCGGAGTGCAATTTACAAAACTCCGATAATTCAAGAATCAACAATTGTTGATTGATTTCATATATATGATGCGTGTGAAACATCATTTCAGATAGTAAAAAAAGTCTTTTTTAACAGTTACAAAGATAGTAACTTTTATCCACTACACCAAATGACATAAAGATATATTGGCCGATAGGCCTGCAATGAGGGTATTTAGGAGTGTTGATTTTGGTTTTATTGACGGTTATTTTATAAATTTGCGAATGGTGACACTCTGCGGTCATCTAAAATCAATAGCCAATTACATTATGCAGTTATATATATGAATGGAAAAGTTTTGATAATGATGCTTCTGGCAGCCGGAGGCATCAATTTATGGGCTTCGGCGCCCAAGGGTGCGATTACTCCCGAGATGATGTCGGAGATACGCAGTGCCTATGAAGGTTCGTCGGCCGACAAGGCTATTCATAACGCAATAGCCAATAACGGAATAGACGAATTGGCGGTGAATGCGGCCAATAAAAACGGATTTGATACCAATTTTTCTCATCGCGTGAAAAGTAAAGGAATCACCAATCAGCGTTCGTCGGGTCGCTGCTGGTTGTTTACCGGGTTGAATGTATTGCGTGCGCAGATGATGTCACAGCACAATCTACCCAAGCTTGAATTGTCGCAGAACTACAACTTTTTCTGGGATCAGCTTGAAAAGGCCAATCTTTTCCTGCAGGGGGTCATTGACACAAGCGACCGACCCATGGATGACAAGACCGTCGACTGGTTGTTTGCCAATCCGTTGAGCGACGGCGGGCAATACACCGGAATTTCCGAGAACATAATGAAGTATGGCGTTGTGCCGGTCGAGGTCATGGTCGACACCTATAGCGCAGCCAATACGAGCAAGATGCGCAATCTCATAAGTCTGCGCCTAAAGGAAGACGGTCTTGAGCTGCGTGACATGATTGCCGGCGGTGCCAAAAAAGGTGATGTGGAGAAGCGTAAGGTGGCTATGCTTGGCGAGGTTTACCGAATGTTAGTGCTGAATCTCGGCGAACCACCGGCCGAATTTACATGGACACGCAAGGATGAATCGGGCAAAATCATAGACACGCGCACATATACACCGCAGTCGTTCTACGCCGAATATGCGGGTAACGACCTCAAAAATGATTATGTGATGCTCATGAACGATCCCACACGTGAGTATTGTAAGGTGTATGAAATAGATTACGACCGGCACAATTACGACGGTAAGAACTGGACCTATGTCAACCTCCCTATTGAAGAAATAAAGGAGATGGCTATTGCATCGATAAAGGACAGCACCATGATGTACTTTTCGTGTGATGTGGGTAAGTTCATCGATCGTGAGCGCGGATTGCTCGATGTCGACAATTTTGACTATGAGTCGCTCTTCGGTGTTAAGTTTGGCATGGACAAGCGCCAACGCATACTCACTCATTCAAGCGCATCGTCACATGCCATGACGCTTATGGCCGTGGATCTCGATGAAAACGGAAAGCCGCGTAAATGGATGGTGGAGAACAGTTGGGGTCCCGGTGCCAATGACGGTCACCTGATAATGACCGACGACTGGTTCAATGAATACATGTTCCGACTTGTGGTGAACAAGAAGTATGTTCCCGAGAATGTGCTTGCTTTGCTGAAGCAGAAACCCATCATGCTTCCCGCATGGGATCCGATGTTCAGCGAAGAGCAATAACGTGCGTTACATAGGGTCGACATCGTAGTACACGACCAACGACCTCAACGACTTATCGGCCATCTGCGCTTCATAAACGCTGCGCAGTATGGCCTTTACTTTGCTCATCGACGCCTGAATCTCGACCTTGAGCATTATCTTGCGTATGTAGAGTGACTGTATTCGTGCGATATGCGGTTCGTCGGGTCCGAGGATTCGATTCCCGAAGAGGTGACGGAGTGTTTCGGCGTAACCTGCCGCCGCCCTTATGAGCAGATCTTCGTCACGATGCTTCAGGTAGATGTTGATGACGCGCGTAAACGGAGGATAGCCGTAACGCCTACGCTCTTCAAGCTCATGCTCGTAAAATCCCTCGTAGTTGTGGGCCTGGAGGTACGACAATATAGGATGGGCCGGTTGCGATGTCTGCACTATCACAAGGCCGCGTTTGTTGCGGCGTCCGGCTCGTCCGGCCACCTGTTCAAGCATGTTGAAGGCGCGTTCTGATGCGCGGAAGTCGGGGAAGTTTATAAGGTTGTCAGCGTTTAGGATTCCAACAAGGCTCACACGCTCGAAGTCGAGCCCCTTGGTCACCATCTGTGTGCCCACAAGTATGTCGGCTTTCCCGAGCGAAAAGTCATTTATTATATTGAGGTAGCTGTCCTTGTTGCGCGTTGTGTCAAGGTCCATGCGCATTATGCGTGCGCCGGGGAATGAGCTTTCGGCTATCTCCTCGATGCGTTCTGTGCCGTAGCCGTAGACCTCTATCGCAGGCTCCTTGCACGCCGGGCATATTGTTGGCAGCTTGTAGGTTGCGCCGCAATAGTGACACACCATCTCTCCGGCTTTGCGGTGATAGGTAAGCGACACATCGCAGTTCTGGCACTTGGGCACGTAACCGCACTGCTTGCACACGACTACGGGTGCGAAGCCTCGGCGGTTGTGAAACAGGATTACTTGTTCGCCACCTTTCACGGCCTCGCGTGACATCATGGCCAGCCGTGCGCTCATCGGGCCTGATATGCGTCCGCGTCGTCGCTCATCGTTGAGGTCGACAATCTCGATCAAAGGCAGTTGCACGCCTTCGTAACGCTCGCTTAGCGTGACAAGCCCGTAGCGGCCGTTAAGTGCTTTGTAATATGTTTCGATGGCCGGGGTTGCGCTTCCGAGCAGCGTTTTAGCTCCATGCATCGAGGCGAGGACTATCGCGCAGTCACGTGCATTGTATCGCGGCGCGGGGTCGAATTGCTTGTAGCTTGATTCATGCTCCTCGTCGACGATGACAAGTCCGAGCCTTGAAAACGGCAGGAAAAGCGATGAGCGTGCGCCTATTACAACGCATGGTGACGGGTCGTGCAGCATACGCTTCCAGATGTCGACGCGCTCGTTGTCGGAAAATTTGGAGTGGTATATGATCACCCGCTTGCCGAATACCTTCTGCAAGCGGCGTGTAAGCTGTGTGGTAAGTGCTATTTCGGGCACGAGGTATAACGCCTGCGAGCCTTTATTGAGGATGTAGTCGATTAGATGGATGTATATCTCGGTTTTGCCGCTCGATGTCACGCCATGGAGTAGGGTGACATTCTTGTCGATGAACATCCGGTGGATGCTGTCGAGGGCCTCGGACTGTGGTGCGCTCAGTTTCGGGAGCTCGCCCTGCTCGGTCCCGGTGTAGTTGAAGCGGTTGATTTCGCGGGTGAAGATTTCCACGATGCCTTTCGATGCGAGTGCGGCGAGGATGGCCGGCGACAAGCCGCTCTGTTCAAGCAGATGCTGTCGCGGAACTTCGGGCGGCAATTGCTGTTGCTGACGCTTGTTGAGGTTGTCGAGCAGGGTGATGAGCATCATCTCCTGCTTCTTTGCCCCCTTGACTGCATCGAAAACCTTGTGCATCGCCTCGTTGTCGTTGCGGTCGACGGCCAGTCGGACCAGCGTTTCCTTCTTCGGGCGGTAACGCTCAATCAGCTTTTCGGCTATTATAAGCATGCGACGCTCTACCATCGACGATATGGTCGATTCAATCGAGTTGAGTCCTGTCTTCTTGCTTATCTCGGCGGGCGTCATCTTTCCGTTATGGTCGAGCGACTGCATTATTATCGCTTCGCGGTCGGTCATTCGGGCGTCGGGCATCTCCTCGTAGTCGGGATTCAGCTCGATGAATGTTTCGCTCTCGACCTTAAGTCCGGCCGGGACAGCAGCCTTGTAGACATCGCCGGCGGTGCAAAGGTAGTATTCGGCAATCCATTCCCACAGTTTCAGTTGCGGATGCTTCACCACCGGCCACGGGTCGAGAACCGACGATATGTCCTTGATCTCGAATCCCTCGGGAGCCACCGGCGTTATCGACTCGATGATTCCGGTGTAGTACTTCTTACGCCCGAAAGGCACGATGACGCGATGTCCCACTGCGGCTTTCCCCTCCAGTGTCGTGGGAATGCTGTAGGTGAAGGTTCCGAAGAGCGGCAGAGGCAGTATCACCTCGGCATATAGACGGGCTTTGGATGGCATCGTTGTCGCGCGGTTATTGAAGTTTGAAAAGTAAAGTTACAAAAAAAATGGAATATACTCGTCAAGTATTGCTAACTTTGTGGCGATGTAAACTTAATCTATCGTGATGCAACGACTATTATTCATCATTATATGCTTTGTCACGCTTGATTGCGCATGGCCGTGTACATCGGCAATAGTCAGTGGCAAGGTCACGGCCAACGGGCGACCGCTGTTGTGGAAACACCGTGACACCGGCACCGAGGACAACTTTGTGCAGCGTGTCGTGGCTGCCCGTCCCGGCGAGCTGGATTACGTGGCTCTGTTCAATGCCGGTGACTCGCTGCTTGCCGAAGCGTGGGTGGGACTTAACTCGGCCGGATTTGCAGTCATGAATACGGCATCCTACAATCTTGTGCCCGACACAGCCGTGTACCGTGACCGCGAGGGCTATGTGATGACGCTTGCGCTGAAGCAGTGTCGCTCTCTTGCCGACTTTGAGATGCTTCTCGACACCTTGTCACGCCCAATGGGTGTGCAGGCCAATTTCGGAGCGATAGATGCGTCGGGTGCCGGCGCTTATTATGAAACCTGCGATGACGGATATGTGAAGTATGATCTTGCCGATGCTCCCGACGGTGTGCTTGTACGCACCAACTATTCATGCTCGGGCGATTCCGACACCGGGTTCGGTTACATACGCGAAGCCAATGCCTGTCATCTGCTCAGCCCGTATGTCACTTCGGCAAGCGTGGAGCCCGCTACATTCACCGAAGTCCTGTCGAGGAGTTTTTATCACTCTATGCTTAAATGTGACGCTCTTGCCGGCAACCCTGAATGGATTGTCGACCAGGATTTCATTCCGCGCAACTCGTCGAGCGCATCAATAGTGGTTGAGGGTCTGCTGCCCGGCGAAAGTCCCGAGCATGCCGTCATGTGGTCGGCGGTGGGTTATCCTCCATGCTCCTACGTGTTGCCGGTGACGGTGGCCGATGTGCCCGAGGAGCTGCAGCCGTCACCTTCGACATGGCGCAGCAAGCTGTGTGACGATGTCGTGGCACGAAAGCGCAAGGTGTTTCCCGTTACGCGCGGCAGCGGCAGCCATTATATAAATGTGGAGGCGCTCCGTCACTACAACGATTCGTGCCGACAGGTGAGCCTTGAAAATTATAGAATTAACAAAGAACTTTTGAATAGAAAATAGAAATAAAGAGATGAAAGCGGCGATATTGACTGTTGTATTTCTGATTGTTGCCAATGTATTCATGACATTTGCCTGGTACGGGCATCTTAAGCTCCAATCAACGGGAGTTTCATCCAATTGGCCTCTTTATACGGTGATATTGATAAGCTGGGGCATCGCACTGGTCGAGTATTGTTTTCAGGTTCCCGCCAACCGCATGGGATTTGAAGGTAACGGCGGTCCCTATTCGCTGATTCAGCTGAAAGTGATGCAGGAGGCGATAACGCTCGTAGTGTTCACGATTTTCAGCGTGCTGATGTTTGAAGGGACGGTGATCAGGTGGAATCACATATTGGCCTTCCTGCTGCTGATTGCTGCAGTCTACCTTGTGTTTATGAAGTGACGGCGAGGTGGCGTGACGCCGCAGCCGACCATTGTCTTAGCCCTTCCTTTGAAGCAAACGAAGCGTAGGGCAGATAGAGTATGCTATAACGCCCCGATGTGAGGCGGTACACCATTGCGTTGCGCGAGTAGGTGACGCACTTTATTTCGCTCCATGCAAGTGTAGCGGGGCGGGGAGCCGGAGTGTCCTCGTCGATGGGTTCGTAGGTCACCGTTATTCCGTTGTCGTCAAGCGTCAGCTTGTGTGACAGTATCGACATTCTTGACTCGGGCGACAGTGCGTGATAGAAGTAGACGATCATCATGATGGGCGGAATGACGACAAACACCATCATCAACGCCACGTAGACAAATTTCACATCGACTGTCAGTGCCAAGGCTATGCACGCCGCCACCGGCAGGGCTATGGCCCACCAGTTGCGCTTAATCCACATTGCCATAAGCGTGCGCATATAGATCGATGGGCTTACCTTGAAAATCTCGGTTTCCATAATCATTTAATGAAGCGGCCTCGCCGGATTGGTTTCCGATGAGGCCGCTTTCGGTTATAAGGTTAATGGTGGTTACTTGCTTATCGGGCAGCCCTGGCAGCGTTCGGCTATCTGGGTGAAGAAGTCGTTGCCCTTGTCATCAACGAGGATGAATGCGGGGAAATTCTCCACTTCGATTTTCCAGATGGCTTCCATGCCGAGTTCGGGATATTCGAGGCACTCGACCTTCTTGATGCTGTCGTGAGCGAGGATTGCGGCGGGACCGCCGATGCTTCCGAGGTAGAAACCTCCGTGCTTGTGACATGCGTCGGTCACCTGCTTGCTGCGGTTACCCTTGGCTATCATCACCATCGAGCCGCCTGCAGCCTGGAACTGGTCGACATAGGAGTCCATTCGTCCTGCCGTAGTGGGGCCGAATGAGCCTGAAGGCATTCCTGCCGGAGTCTTGGCGGGACCTGCGTAGTAGATGGGGTGATCCTTCAGGTAGTCGGGCATGGGCTCTCCGCGGTCGAGGCGCTCCTTGATCTTGGCGTGAGCTATGTCGCGGCCCACGATGATTGTACCGTTGAGCGACAGGCGTGTCGACACGGGGTACTTGGTGAGCTCGGCGAGTATTTCGGGCATCGGGCGGTTGAGGTCGATTTTAACTACATCGCCTTCGCCCTGGTTGCGGAGTTCGGCGGGAATGAGTTCGCCGGGATTGGTGTCGAGTTTCTCGATCCACAATCCGTCCTTGTTGATTTTGGCTTTCACGTTACGGTCGGCCGAGCAGCTTACGCCGAGGCCCACGGGGCATGATGCTCCGTGACGGGGAAGACGGATGACGCGGATGTCGTGAGCGAAGTACTTGCCGCCAAACTGTGCGCCGAGGCCAATCTTCTGAGCCTCTTTCAACAGTGTCTGCTCAAGCTCTACATCGCGGAATGCGCGACCGTATTCGTTGCCAGTGGTGGGAAGGTTGTCGTAGTATTTTACCGAAGCCTTCTTAACTGTGGCAAGGTTCATTTCGGCCGATGTACCGCCGATTACGAATGCGATATGGTAGGGAGGACATGCTGCCGTTCCGAGCGACTTCATCTTCTCCACGAGGAAGGGAACGAGAGTCTTGGGATTGAGCAGGGCCTTGGTTTCCTGATAGAGATAGGTTTTGTTGGCCGAGCCTCCGCCTTTTGCCACGAAGAGGAATTTGTATTCGTTGCCGTTCACTGCATAGAGGTCGATCTGTGCCGGAAGGTTGCAGCCGGTGTTCACCTCGTCATACATGTTCAGGGGAGCGTTCTGCGAGTAGCGCAGGTTGCAGCCGGTATAGGTGTCATATACACCGTGCGAGAGTTGCTCTTCGTCGTTGCCGCCGGTGTAAACGTTCTGGCCTTTCTTGCCGATTACGATTGCCGTACCGGTGTCCTGGCAGAAGGGAAGCTGTCCCTTCGATGCTATTTCAGCGTTGCGTAACATGGTGAGAGCCACAAACTTGTCGTTCTCGCTCGCTTCGGGGTCGCTGAGAATCTTGGCTACCATGGCGTTGTGCTCGCGACGAAGCATGAATGAGTTGTCGTGAGTGGCCTGGCGTGCAAGCACACGCAGTGCTTCAGGGTCGACTACGAGCATCTCGTGACCGCCCCAGTTCTCAACCTTGACATAGTCGGATGTCAGGTGATAGTACTCGGTAGTGTCGGGCGACATCGGGAATGGCTCCTGATATACAAAAGGTTTCTGTGCCATATTATATAAGTAATCTAAGGGGTTTTATATTGTGCAAATTTAGTAATTCGGCATCTACAAAGCAAAAATATTTGCTACATTTGCACTTAAAACATTATTTTCAACCATGCTGCCTGTAGTGCATATCAATTCGCGTAATGCGTTCTGGATTGTTGCGTTGATTGTCATCGCGACGCTGTTGCCTTTTCTCGGCGAAACAATGTTCAACTCCAAGGGTGAGCCGCGTGAGGCCATCGTGGCTGTGTCGATGCTCAACTCGGGCGACTGGATTCTGCCGGTGAGCAACGGCGACGTGATTCCCTACAAGCCGCCGTTCATGGCCTGGTGCATAGCGTTGTTCTCGCTCCTTGCAGGTCACGTGACCGAATACACCTCGCGACTGCCGTCGGCGCTTGCGCTGATTGTGCTCGTGCTGTGGAGTTACCGTTTTTTTGCCCGTAACTACAGCTGGTCGCGTGCATTCCTTTGCTCGGTTGTCACGCTCACTGCATTTGAGGTTTACAGAGCGGGTTTTGCTTGCCGAGTCGACATGCTGCTTACGATGTTCATCGTGGGCGCGCTCTATTCGCTATACGGATATTGGCTGAACGGTTTCAGGCGTTTTCCGTGGCTTGCCGTGCTGATGATGAGCGGCGCCATGCTCACCAAAGGGCCTGTGGGAGTGTTGCTTCCCTGTGCCGTGGCGGGTGTGTTCATGCTGCTTCAGGGAGTGAACTTCGGCAAGGCTTTCATCAAGCTTCTGCTGCCGGCCCTTGCCGCACTTGTGTTGCCGGCTGTGTGGTATGTGGCGGCCTATCGCCAGGGCGGTGACGAATTCCTGAGGCTCGCCCTTGAGGAGAATTTCGGACGATTTACCGGTACGATGAGCTACGACTCGCACGTGAAGCCAGTGTGGTACAACTTCATCACCGTCATCACGGGTTACGTACCCTATACGCTGCTCATTCTGTTGTCGCTGATTCCGTGGGGGCGCATAAATGCATTGGATGGATTGCGCCGCAGCCGTGTGTCACGCTTGTGGAGCGACTTCAAGGCCATGGAGCCGGCACGAAAGTTTGCGCTCGTGAGCATTGTCGTCATCTTTGTGTTCTACTGCATTCCCAAGAGCAAGCGCAGTGTCTACCTGCTTCCCATATATCCGTTTATCGCGCTCTTCATCGCCGACTATATAACCTATCTTGCACAACGGGGACACCGCGCGTTGAAAATCTATGCCGGGGTGATGGCTTCGATTGCGCTGGCCGCTTCATTGGCGTTTCTGGTGATTCAGTGCGGATGGTTCCCCTACGGAGTGCTGAAGGGTCGTCACGCACTCGACAATGCCATGATGATTACCGGTCTTGAACAGCATGCGTCGCTTGCCAAGTGGCTTCTTGTCGAGTTGTCGGCCATAGCGGGAATCGTGGTGCTTTGGCGTTTGCGCCGCCAGAGCGCGATATCGTCGGCCCTCATGGCCATGGGCGTTACGGTGTCGATTTATTGGGCTTTTGCCGGGGTGTATCAGCCGGCAATACTTAACGCCAAGAGCGACAAGCCGGTGGCCGAGGTTATAAACACGCTGCAACCCGAGGGCGATGTCTACGCCCACGTGTCGACCGACATGTTGCGATTCTTTACCGCCAACTACTATACCGGCGATCGTATAAAGCCCTTCGAGTCGGCCGAGCCCTCTTCGGGCTATCTGCTGATAGGTGTGGATGACGCTCGCACGTTCCTTCCGGAGCATGCCGATGACTACGACTTCTACATGGTGCGTCACTTCCGCAAGCGCAGTTGCGACACGCGTCAGCCGATGCTGTTGCTTAAATTCAGGGAAAAATAATCTATCGATAGGTGGTGACCTTTATGTCGGTTGCGCTGCAATACTCCTCAAGGAGTCGTGTGGCGAGAGCCACCGTGTTGTCAACCGGCATCTCCTCGCCATATACATTGATGCACATCAGCAGCCGCCGGGTGTCGTCAGACAGTTTGGTGCGTTCATTGTCGCTTGTGGGTGTTCCTACTCCTCCCACCTCGTCGCGATAGACCGGCATGCAGGAAATGTTGAGCTGTCCGCGTCCTATCGCCTCAAAATCCTCGCCCTCGCGTCCGGCACCGAGCGACAGGGTGTCGCCTGCGATCTTGTCGGCGTCAAATCCTCCAATTGAATATCCCGATGCCACCGACACTACGTTTATCAGGTCGACGAGATCGCTGATGAAGTAGAGCTCCATGCCCTTTACGATGCGCCGGCACAACGCCTCGCTCGACGGGCGGTAGCGGTTGGGCTCCTTGCCGAGCGCCTTGTAGGCTGCGCGGGTAGCGGCTATTGCGGGTCGCTTGTTGATGTCGGGCATTGCGTAACGGCATTTTATCTCCTCCCCGAGCGCGAGAAGTTCCTCTTTCAGCTTAGGTGTGGTGGGGTGGTTGGTCACGTTGGCCTCTATGGTGATTACCTGCAGGTCAGGGGCCGCGTTGCGCACAATGTCCTCTATTTTTATTTCCATCGTTCAGTCGTTTATAGCGGCAAATTTAGCAAAAATCGCGGAGATGTGACGGCGTGATGTGCGAAAACGGACAGATGTACGGAATCGGACACCGCTTAAAAATGTGAAATCGCTGATTGTTAACGGTTTATAATTTTGGCACGATTAATGCAGTATAATGTTGCAGAATATTAATTTTAGACCGATAATGGACAGAGAAATTCCAAAAGAAGTGCGCGACAAAGAGCGCCGCAATCGAATCATCAAGTATGCTGTGGCAGTTGGTGCGGTGGTTGTAGTAATTGCTGTGGTTATGTCGCTGATGCGCAGCAGTGTCAGTAAAAAGGACATTGTGCTGGCTACAGTCGACCGTGGAACAATCGAATCGAGCGTAAGTGCCTCGGGTAAAGTGGCTCCGGCATTTGAGGAGGTTATAAACTCGCCTATCAGCACCCGCATCGTCGAGGTGTACCGCAAGGCCGGCGACAGCGTGGATGTGGGCACACCGTTGCTCCGCCTCGACCTACAGAGCACCGAAACCGAGCTTAACAAGCTGCTCGACCAGTCGCAGATGAAACAGTACGAAATCGAACAGATGAAGCTCAACAACAACACCCGCCTGAGCGACCTTGCCATGAATGTAAAGGTAAAGGCCATGGCAGTAAGCCGCATGGAGGTGGAGTTGCGCAACGAGCGTTATCTCGACAGCCTCGGCTCGGGTACAGGCGACAAGGTGCGTCAGGTCGAACTGGCCTACAACACCGGTAAGCTTGAACTTGAGCAGCTGCGCCAGCAGCTTGAAAACGAGCGTCAGGTGCGTGATGCCGACCTGCGTGTAAAGGAGCTTGAGCTGAACATCCACAACAAGAATCTTGCCGAGATGCGCCGCACCCTCAGTGAGGCTCAGGTGCAGTCGCCCCGCAAGGCCACGCTCACTTACATCAACAACCAGGTGGGACAGCAGATCGGAGCCGGCGAGCAGATTGCGATAATATCGGATCTCAGCCACTTCAAGGTCGACGGCGAGATTGCCGACTCCTACGGCGACCGTGTGAGCGTGGGCAGTCATGCCATCGTGAAGATTGGCCGCGAGAAGCTCGACGGAACGGTGAGCAACGTGACTCCGCTGTCGCGCAACGGCGTGATTGCGTTCTCGATTCAGCTCGACGACGACAGCCATGCGCGACTTCGTTCGGGACTGAAGACCGATGTGTATGTGATGTGTGATGTAATCGAGGATGTGGTGCGCATAGCCAACGGTTCCTATTACATGGGCAAGGGCGACTACGACCTCTTTGTAGTGACGGGCGGCAATGAGCTTGTAAAGCGCAAGGTACGCCTCGGCGACAGCAACTTTGAGTTTGTCGAAGTGGTGAGCGGCCTTGAACCCGGCGATCAGGTGGTTGTGAGCGACATGAGCGACTATAAGAACTCCAATAAACTTAAACTGAAATAATCATGAACTGGACTCAGGCTTGTAAGCAGGCGTGGAACGAGGCCCGGCAGCACAGCGTGTACACCTCGCTCTACATTGCGGGTGTGGCTCTTGCCATTGCGCTTACAATGATATTTGGAGTGATATATTTTGTGAAGATGGCCCCCATCTATCCCGAATACAATCGAGCCAACACCTACAGCATCGAATATATCACATTCCGAGATACGACCAATTATAGCTCGATGAGCGGACGCCTCGGATACAATGCCGTAAAGGAGTGGTTCTACACGCTCAAAAATGTCGAGCATGTAACGGCTATGACATCGTTGGGCGGCATGACCATCTACAGCGATAATAATAAGGAGGGTGTGAGAATGTCGTCAAAGGGAGTCGATCCCGATTTCTTCAAGGTGTTCAATCTTGAATTTGTCGAGGGAAAACCGTTTACCGAAGAGGAACAAAATTTGCCTGTAGCCGTGATAACCGACCGGGTCGCCCGACAGCTGTTTGGCACCGATGAGGGTGTTACAGGACGCACATTCAAGATCAGCATACAGGAATTTGTTGTAAAAGGTGTGGTAAAGGAGGCGAGCCGCCTTACTCCGGCGAGCTATTCGCAGGTCTACTATCCCTATAAGTGTCTACCCGGTTACGATTCGGGCTGGGGATTGAACGGCCAGTTGACAAATATGGGAAACTTCCTGGTCTACATGACTGTTAAGGACGATGATCAAGTCAAGGCACTGAAACGCGAAGTGCAGGAAATCGCCCATAAATTCAACACATCGGGGGGCACAGTGGAAGTAAACCTCTACAATCAGCCGTCAAGTCACTTTGAAGTGGCATTGAGGGAGTCGCCTACCGATGATTTCTCGTGGAGCAGTGTAATACGACGCAATATAATAATACTGCTTGTGCTGCTGTTGATTCCGTCGCTCAATCTTAGCGGAATGATAGCCGGACGAATGGAGAGCCGCATGTCGGAGATGGGAATACGCAAGTCCTACGGCGCCGGCAGCGGAATTTTGATGAAGCAGGTGCTGTTTGAAAATTTCCTGTGGACTGTGGCCGGCGGAGTCATAGGGCTTGCCGCCGCATGGATAGTCCTGGCGCTTGAGCGTGAGTGGATTTTCAAGCTGTTTGAAAACAATCCGGGTTCATCAGTAACCGATGTGCACCTGTCGGGCGAAATGCTCTTCAGTCCCGCGATATTCGGCGGAGCCCTTGTGCTGTGCCTTATGCTGAATCTTATGTCGGCGTTCATCCCCACATGGCGAGCCATGCGTCGGCCTATCGTTACTTCACTGTATGAAAAAAGATAACAGGCTATGTTTAAACTTATAATAAAAAATCTTTGGAGCCGTCGCAAGCGTAACGGATGGCTGCTTGCCGAGCTTATACTCGTGACAGTAGTGGCTTGGGTGATAATCGACCCTCTTGTAATGGCTGTGGTGGTCAAGACGACTCCCTACGGATATGACACCGACCGTCTTGTCGATATAAGCATGGGCTCCTACTCCTATGGTATGTCGGGTTATGACGAAAGTCAGACCGACTCGGCTTCATTGGCCGAAAATGCTATGCGCATCTACAATCGGCTCAAAAGCAATCCTCAGATAGAGAGCGTGACACGCAAGACCTACAGCGGATTGGGCGGTACAAGCTATTCGTCAAATTCATTCAAGGTCGACACTGTGTACATCATGTCACGTACAATTTCATTCACACGCGGAGATAACTATTTCACTACCCATGGCATCAAGTCGTTGCCGGGCAGTCCGTCGGCCGAGGAGCTTTCAACAATGAGCTATGCCTCACCAGGTGAGTGTGTAATTACCGAGAGCCTCGCCAAGCTTATGTTTCCTTCAGTCCCAAATCCCATAGGGCACTATCTTAATGAAAATATAGAGGATTTCCAGCCCGGCGAGTGGGACTTCAAGGTGGCGGGTGTAGTGGAGGATGTGCGTCCCGACCCGTTCCAGTCGGTTGCGCTTACAATATTTTCGCCGAGAGAGGCACTTCCGTTGGATGTTGGTGGCGGTTACATGGTGCGACTGAAACCGGGAGTCGATTCGCGTAAATTTGCTCGTGAACTGAAGGAGAATCATGCCGATGAGCTGAAAGCCGGCAACTACTACCTGAGTGACGCCGAGGCTCAGGAGGAGATTCTTGAAGAAACCTGCTATTCGGTGGGATGGACAAATACGATACGCCTCAAGGCAATGCTTGCCGTGTTCTTTTTCGTCAACCTGTGTCTTGGGGTAGTGGGAACATTTGTGTTGCAGACCCGCAAGCGTTCCGAGGATGCCGGAGTGATGCGCTCGTTCGGAGCCACCCCCTCCTATATAGTGAGGATGATGCTCGGCGAAGGATGGATGCTCACCACTGTCGCATGGGTAGTGGGATGTTTCCTCTACCTGCAATATGCCTTGTCCGAGGGACTTGCCCATACTCACAATACCGCCGACTACTACGATTACGACCCGTCATGGACCTCCAACTTCGGCATCCACTTCACTGTGGTGTCGCTCGTGGTCTACGTGATGCTGCTGATTGTCGTGACCATAGGCATATCGATTCCCGCAAGTCGCATAAGCCGTGTAAAGCCGGTTGACGCACTGCGTGACGAATAAACTCAAAATCAAGAAATAAACAAAAACCAATAAAACCAATAAAATTATGTCAATAATCAAGCTTAGCGGAATCAATAAAATCTACCGCACAAACGAAATCGAAACTCTTGCACTGGAAAACGTAAACATAGAAGTGCCTAAAGGCGAATTCCTTAGTATCATGGGCCCGTCGGGTTGCGGAAAGTCGACACTCCTCAATATCGTGGGACTTCTCGACTCGCCCACAAGCGGAACCGTTGAAATCGACGGCACTTTGGTAAAGGATATGAAGGATAAGCAGCTTGCAGCATTCCGCAACAAGGAGTTGGGCTTTGTGTTCCAGAGCTTCCACCTCATTAATTCGCTCAACGTAATTGACAATGTGGAGCTGCCGCTGCTTTATCGTAAAATGTCGGCTCGCGACCGCAACCGCATGGCCCGCGAGGTGCTTGAACGCGTGGGACTTAGCCATCGCATGCGTCACATGCCCACTCAGCTTTCGGGAGGTCAGTGCCAGCGCGTGGCAATTGCGCGTGCCATCGTGGGAAATCCCGAGATAATCCTTGCCGACGAGCCCACCGGTAACCTTGACTCTAAGATGGGTGCCGAGGTGATGGAGCTGCTCCACAAGCTCAACAAGGAGGACAAGCGCACAATCGTCATGGTGACCCACAACGAGGAGCAGGCCAAGCAGACCGACCGCATCGTGCGTTTCTTCGACGGCCGTCAGGTACAGTAAAAAACACATTTATTTAAAGGATTAAGTAATGAAGCTTATTAATTTCATAAAGCAATCGTGGACGGCGATGAGGCAGCAGTCGATGCTGAGCATTGTCACCATCGTGGGTACCGCCCTTGCTATATTCCTCATCATGATTGTGGTGATGATAGAGCAGGTCAAGGTGGCTCCCTATTCGCCCGAGAGCAATCGCGACCGCATGCTCCACGCCACATGGGCCTCGATCAAGAGTGTCGATGAGAGTCAGGGTTGGTCGAGCAACGGCCCGTTGAGCTATCAGAGTGCCAAGGCATTGTACAAGGATATCGAAGAGGCCGAGGCTGTGACCATATATTGTCCCAGTACCGAAAGGGAAGTCGTTGCATTTCCCGGCAAACCGCCCGTTGAGGTAGATCTCCGTCAGACCGACGATGTGTATTGGCGAGTATTCGACTTCAAGGTAATTTCAGGAAAGCCCTACAACGAGGCCGATTTTGAGGCCGGACTTCCGGTGGCTGTGATAAGCCGCAGTGTGGCCCGTGCGGTTTTCGGCAGTGACGATGTTGCCGGAAAGGAGTTGCTTATAGGTCACGCTCCCTATAAGGTGGCGGCGGTGGTCCAGGATGCATCCACACTCGCCACTCATGCCTACGGACAGGTGTGGATTCCGTTTACCTCGACCGAGGTTGTAAATAACACTTGGAACGGTGTGATGGGTGGTCTATGTGTCACTATACTTGCCCATGACGAGGATGACTTCGACGAAATCAGGGCATCGGTGCTTCGCAACTACGACCGTTACAACAAGGAGATTGAGGAGCCTACAGGATGGAAGTTCATCGATCTGGGCCGACCCTATACCACCGAGAAGGATGCTTATGCCTTCGGTGCCAATGTCGAGCCTGACATAAAGGCCGAAAGACGCTCGCGTTACATTGTGTACCTGATTCTGCTGATAGTGCCTGCCGTCAACCTCAGCAGCATGACCGAGAGCCGTTTGCGCCGACGCATTGCGGAGATAGGTGTACGCCGTGCGTTTGGTTGCTCACGCAAGCAGATTGTGTTTCAGATAATTGGCGAAAACATGTTCATAACTCTTATTGCCGGTATTCTCGGATTGCTCATGAGCGTGGTGTTCTCCTACCTGTGCAACTCGCTGTTGTTCTCCGAGCCTTATAGCGATACATTCAATCCTCCCGCCGTCGATGCGTCGATGCTCATTCAGCCGTCGACATTCCTGTGGGCGTTGCTGTTCTGCTTCATCCTGAATGTGCTTAGCAGTGGCATTCCCTCGCTGCGAGCATCACGCACCGATATAGTCAAGGCTCTTAACGGCAACAAACATTAATTCGTCACGACAATGTTCAATAAACTTTTTACACAGATAAAGAATGAGTGGCGCAGCAATCTGTGGCTCGCTCTCGAGATGCTCATAGTAAGCGTGGTGCTGTGGTTTGTAGTCGACTATTTCTATGTCACGATTTACAACTACAATCTTCCGCGAGGCTTTGATACAAGCAATTGTTACAGAATAGGTGTGGCACAGCTCACCGACAAGAGTCCCGAATACATTCCCAATCGTTCCGACGATGAAATTCTACAGGACCGTGAAACTCTGCTGAGCCGCATAAGAATGCGCCCCGAAGTGGAATTTGTGTCGGTGTCCAATAATTCCTACCCCTACAACGGATCCAATAGCGGAACATCGATAAGATACGACACACTATATCCGCGTAATTTTGCGGTGCATCGCAATGTCACACCCGACTTTGTGCAGGTGTTCCGTTACGAGGGCGCTCGCGGAGAAACTCCGGCCCAGCTTGCCGAGATGCTCAACAGGGGCGAGGTGTTGATTTCCGACAATCTCTTCATGTATGACGGCGTTAAAGGTGTCGACATCGTAGGTAAGGGACTATATCTCTACGGTGACACTTCACGCACCTATCGCATAGGCGCCTCGCTCAATGAAGTGCAGTATAACGACTACGGCGGATGGGGCGACGACCTCACACTGGTGACTTCACGCGATGCCCTCGGCTATGGTCACGAGTGGTGTGTGCGCGTAAAGGAGGGTTATGACAAGGATTTCATCAAAAATTTCATGGAGGATGCCGACAAGCTCTATCGCGTGGGCAACTTCTACATCACCGATGTAAAGTCATTCGACCAGATACGTGATAATTTCCAGCGGTCATATACCAACTCGATAAGAAATTTCTGCGTGGGCATGGGCTTCCTGTTGCTTAACATTTTCCTCGGACTGCTCGGAACTTTCTGGTTCCGCACCCAGCAGCGTGTCAGCGAAATAGCCATACGCATGGTCAACGGCGCAACCCGACGCTCGATATTCGGCCGCCTCATAGGCGAGGGACTGTTGATACTTACCGTAGTTACGGTGGTTGCAATAGGTTTCGATGTACTCATATCCTATCTTGAACTCAACCAATGGCTTAACGGCAACAAATATCTTTCATGGGGACGCACTTCGCTGTGTGTGCTGATATCCTATGTGCTGATGGCCATAATGATAAGTGTAGGTATCGCTTTCCCGGCTTATCGTGCAATGCACATCCAGCCTACCGAAGCCCTGCATGATGAATAAAGACTGAAAAAGTTGATAATGAAACAATTTTTTAGGCAGACATTCAATCTGCTTGCCGAAAACAAGCTGCACTCGTCGATCGTGATTGTAGGCACGGCCGTTACAATGGCGTTTGTGATGATGGTAGTGATGACATTTGATTTCCGTGCGGCTGACCTCGCTCCCGAGAGCCACCGCAGCCGCACGGTCTACATGTCACCGGGCCACATCAACATGGTCGACGGCACCAATCACTCCTCGGGCATGGGCAAGATTCCGTTTGACGCGCTGTTTACGGCGTGTCCCGGAGTCGAGCTGGCCACGTGGAGCGGCTATCTGGCCGAGTCGTCGGTGTCGATGCCCGGCAGTGCCGACAAGCACCGTTTCTTTGTCAACGATGTGGCTGCCAACTGGTTTGAAATGTTTAACTATGGCTTCATTGCCGGCAAGCCGTTTACCGAGGCCGAGTATGACGGTCATCCGCGTGAGGCTGTGGTGAGCCGCACTGTTGCACGCAAGCTTACGGGCGACGACCCTGCCTCGATCGTCGGGCGTGAAATTCTGGTGAATTTCCGCCCGGTCAAGGTGACGGGAGTGTATGAGGATGTGAGTCAGGTGTTTCAGACAGCCTACAGCGATGTGCTGCTGCCGTTTACCGGTGAGAAGAACATAGCAATGGGCGGGTTATCGGGTCGCCGCCGGGGTGTGCTGCTGCTTGCTCCCGGAGCCGATGTCGACGATGTGGCCCGTGAGGTGGCGAGGCGTGAGGAGATGCTTAACTCCCGTGGAAGTGATTTCGTGTTCCATCTGGAGCGGTTGTACAACCATGTCGACTACACCTTCTTTCGCGATGCGATGATAAATCCCCGACTGGTCTACGGACTTCTCATAGCCGTGTTGCTTATAGTGCCGGCGCTCGGACTGTCGGGACTGATCAACGCGCAGATGCAGTCGCGCCTTGGCGAGATAGCGATCCGCAAGGCCTACGGAGCCACCAATCGCGGTATAATGGGCCGATTGTTTGCCGAAAATCTTGTAGCTACATTCATCGGAGCGGTTATTGGTTACATCCTGTCGTGCCTGCTTGTGTGGGCATGCCGCCGGTGGATATTTGCCGAGATGACCGACCGCATGTCGGGAACGATGGGCGACATAGGCCTTGACGGCAGCCTGTTTGTGCATCCTGCCATAGCCCTGTATGCCCTTGCGGCCTGCCTTGTGTTCACCACGGTTGCCACGGTGGTTCCCGCATGGATGTCGACTCATCGCAGTATTGCAATAACCCTGAAAGGAGGAGAGTGACGATTATGTTCAATCAAGTATTAAAGCAGTTATGGAACGCGCGTCGTTCAAATGCCTGGATATGGGCGGTGCTGCTCGTGGTGAGTGTGCTGCTGTGGTTTGCGCTCGACATCATATATAATTATGAGGCCGCAGCCCGCAAGCCGCTCGGCTATGATGTCGACGGACTGTACAACATCGAGCTGCGTTACAACTGGACCACCAATGCCGACTCAACCCTGGATGAGGACAACCGGGCCATATACAATCTCATAAAGGACTATCCGCTGGTCGACAAGATATGCTATTACAGGGGCGACGAGCCGTTCAGTGACAACCGCATGTATGAGGGATTCACGCCCCACAGCGATTCAACGTTCACGGTGTCAACCTTTATAAGGCTTGTCAGTCCGGAGTTCTTCGATGTCTACAACGTGACGCCGATCTACGGCTCCATCGACAGCGAACACTGGTCGCAGGGTGAGTATCCCGTGCCGGTGGTGATGACGCGGGAGTTGGCCGACTCGGTGTTTGGCGACGCATCACAGGCGGTGGGCAAGACCTGCTACAACCCCTACTATCTGATGGCCAACATTTCGACCAACTACAAGGTGGTGGCTGTGGTAGCCGATCAGAAGCCTTTCGGCTACAGCCGTTACGAGAAGATGATCTACATGCCCAATCAGCCCGAGGCGTTGCCCTACAGCAACATCGTCGTGAGTGTCAAGCCCGAGAATCGCGCCACGTTTGCCGAGAAGTTCTACGCCGACATGCGTCAGCCTCTTGAACGCGGTGTATTCTATCTGCTCGGAGCCGAGCCGTTGTCGGCCAGGAAGGAAGCCTACGACCTGTCGCACGGAACGGTCAACTACCTCAACACTACCTACATTTTCATCGCGTTTTTCATGTTCATGGTCTTTCTTATCGTGCTCGGCTCGTTTATGATGCGCACGCGTCGCCGCCGTTGCGAGATAGGTGTACGCATGGCCATGGGCAGCTCACGCCGCATGGTGATGCTGCAGCTGATGGGCGAGGGGCTACTGCTGCTTGCACTGGCATTGCTACCTGCGCTTGTCGTGGCACTTAACATTGTCAACGCCGACATCACGGTAAACACGTTGACCGACATGTCGGCACTGCGGTTTATCGTAACGTTTGGCACGGCGGCGCTGCTGCTTGCGCTGGTGATTGTGGCTGCGATATATCCGTCGGCCCGTAAGGCCATGAACCTTGACCCGGCTGAAACACTGCATGATGAATGAAAACCCGTTAAATAAATTACCGATTATGAAACTGAACAAGATATTTGCCTGCCTGCTTGTGGCCTCCGCGGCCTGGCAGGGCGGTTACGCGCAGGAAACCAAGCGTAACATAACACTTGAGGAAACCATCAACCTGGCCCGCGCACAGAGCGTGAACGCCGCTGTGGCGCTTAACGAGCTAAAGGCCGCTTACTGGGAATATCGCACTTTCCGCGCCGATCTGCTTCCCGAGGTCAATTTCTCGGCTAAGTTGCCGGGCTACTATAAGAGCTACTCACCCTATCAGCTCGACGACGGTTCCTACACATTTGTGCGCAACAACTACATGCAGATGAACGGTGAGCTGTCGATTTCACAGAACATCTGGTTTACGGGCGGTACGCTGTCGCTCAACACCTCGCTCGACTTCCTGAAGCAGCTCGAGGGCGACAAGTACAACCGATTCATGTCGATTCCCATCGCGCTGACATTGAATCAGCCCATATTCGGCGTCAACCACATCAAGTGGAGCCGCCGCATAGAGCCGGTGCGTTACGAGGAGGCCAAGGCCGCGTTCCTGTCGGCAACCGAGCAGGTGGCCATGACTGCGATAAACCACTTCTTCAATCTGCTGATGAGCAAGGAGAGCGTCAATGTGGCCAAGCAGAATCTCGCCAACGCCGAGAAGCTCTATGAGGTTGCGCTGGCAAAGCGACAGATGGGTCAGATAAGCGAGAACGACCTGCTGCAGCTTGAGCTAAACAAGCTTAACGCACAGTCGACACTTACCGACAGCGAGAGCTCGTTGAAAAACAATATGTTTCAGCTGCGTTCATTCCTCGCCCTTGACGAGTCGGAGGATCTTGAGCCGGTGTTGCCCGGCACCGTGCCCGAAGTGATGGTACACTATGATGATGCGCTCGATAAGGCGCTTTCCAACAACTCATTCGCCAAGAACATCCGCCGCCGTCAGCTTGAGGCCGATTACGAGGTGGCCAGGGCCAAGGGTAATCTGCGACAGATAACGCTGTTTGCTCAGGTGGGATACACCGGAACCGCCGATAACTTTGACATGGCCTATAGCGGGCTGAAGGACAACCAGATTGTGGAGGTGGGATTCAAGATTCCCATCCTGGACTGGGGAAAACGCCGCGGACAGGTGAAGGTGGCCGAGAGCAACCGCGAGGTGGTGGAGAACCGTCTGCGTCAGGAAACGATGGACTTCAACCAGAACCTTTTCATCCTCGTGGAGCGTTTCAACAATCAGCGCGCACAGCTCAATATCGCCGACATGGCCGACCAGATAGCACAGAAACGCTACAACACCAATGTGGAAACCTTCATGATAGGCAAGATTTCGACTCTCGACCTCAACGATTCGCAGGCCAAGAAGGATGAATCGAGAAGGGACTACATCAATGAGCTATTCTACTACTGGTACTACTACTATCAGTTGAGGAGCGTGACGCTGTGGGATTTTGACAACAGCACCAGCATTGATGCTGACATTGAATCGATAATTAAGCGTTGAAAAAAATAGGCCGATAGGGTTGAAATGAGTAAATTTGCACCGATGATACTTATAATTGATGATGATAGGGCGGTGTGCCTGTCGCTGGAGCTGCTGTTGAAGCGTGCAGGATATGAAGTGACTTCGGTCAATACTCAGGCCGATGCCATTGACTATGTTCGTGGCAACTCTCCGCAGCTGGTGCTGATGGACATGAACTTCTCGCGTTCGACTTCGGGTGACGAGGGGCTGATTCTGCTCCGTCAAGTAAAGCTGTTTCGCCCTGCCGTCCCTGTAATCCTCATGACGGCATGGGGCAGCATTCCCCTTGCGGTGCAGGGCATACAGGCGGGTGCAAGCGACTTCATCACTAAGCCGTGGAACAATCAGCTGCTTCTGCAGCGCATAAGCACGTTGCTTGACATCGCCGGACGCGAGGATGAGGGCGAGTCGGCGGTTGATTCCGACGGATTTGACCGCTCGTTCATCATCGGCAACAGTCCCGAGCTGATCGCCGTGCTCGACACTATCAAGAGAGTGGCCAAGACCGACGCATCGGTGCTGATAATGGGCGAGAACGGAACCGGAAAGGAGCTGATAGCCCAGGCGCTCCATGTCAACAGTCGCCGCAAGAGCAAGCCCTTTGTCAAGGTGAATCTCGGGGGTGTGTCACACTCACTGTTTGAGAGCGAGATGTTCGGACACAAGAAAGGGGCTTTCACCGGAGCCACCGCCGACCGTGAAGGCCGCTTCTCGGTAGCCGACAAGGGCACGATATTCCTCGACGAGATAGGCGACCTCGACATGAGCTGTCAGGTGAAGCTGCTCAGGGTGCTTCAGGAGCACACTTTCGAGGTGCTCGGCGAGAGCACTCCGCGCAAGGTCGACATAAGGGTGGTGTGTGCCACCAATGCCGATTTGGCGCAGATGGTGCGTGACCGCACATTCCGCGAAGACCTTTTCTACCGCATAAATCTTATTACCGTGACGCTGCCTCCGCTGAGGGAGCGCCGAAGCGACATTCCGCTCCTCGTGCGATACTTTGCCGACGAGATATGCCGCCTCAACGACATGCCGCCGGTGAAGATAGCCAAGACGGCGATGAGCTATCTGTCGAAGTTGCCCTATCCCGGCAACATTCGCGAACTTAAGAATCTGGTCGAGCGCACCCTGCTCGTGGGTGGAGCCGATGAGCTGAAGGCCTCGCACTTTGAGCGTCAGTATGCTCAGCAGTCGTCGGAGCTGCCGGGCAAGATGATGTCGCTCAACGGCCTCACGCTCGATGAAATCGAGAAGCGCACCATTGTCGACGCACTCGAGAAGTATAACAACAATCTGTCGCAGGTGGCACAGGCGCTCGGCATAACCCGCCAGTCGCTCTACCGACGCATGGAAAAATACCATATCGGCCTATGAAGCTGAGGTGGATGTTTGCTCTCGTTGCCTTGATGGTCATTGCTGCGGGTGTCATCCTTGCGATGACCATGAGGGAAGTGTCGTCGCAATGGACCGTCTACATCGTTGAAGGCATAATGGTCTTTTGTCTTGTCGTGCTTCTTTTGTTTTACCGCACGTCAATGCGACTGGTAAGATCGGTGTCCAACGGCATGGATCTGCTCCGCGAACAGGATTTCAGCAGCCGTCTTGCCCATGTCAACCAGCGAGAGGCCGACCGCATAGTCGATGTGTTCAACCGCATGATGGACAGCCTTAAGAACGAGCGGTTGAAGCTGCGTGAGCAGAATCACTTCCTTGACCTGCTGATGGGGGTGTCGCCGATGGGAATATTGATTTTCGACCAGTCGGAGATGATAACGATGGGCAACAAGGCCGCCGCCTCGTTTTTCGGCTATGACGATAGCAGTGATTTGATAGGGCGCAAGCTCATAGGCATTCCGTCGCCTCTTGCCGCCGTGATAAAGGGCATGGAACCCGAAACTATAGAAACTGTGCGCCTCAGCAACTCCAAGATATACCGATGCTCGCGACTGTCGTTCATGGATAGCGGATATGCCCATCCGTTTGTGCTCATCGAGCATCTCACATCCGAAATGGTCAAGGCCGAGAAGAAAGCCTATGAGAAGGTGATAAGGATGATAGCCCACGAAGTCAACAATTCGATGGCCGGTGTCAACTCCACGCTCGACACTGTGGCCTCGATGCTCGAGGAGGAGAGCGACGACGCGCTGCACGCTACGGCCGATGTGCTTAGGGTGTGTCAGGAGCGTTGCATGACAATGAGCCGCTTTATAACATCCTATGCCGATGTAGTGAAGATTCCCGAAGCCAACCTGATGCTTACCGACCTCAACGAGCGTGTGTATGCCTGCAAAGAGTTCATGGAGAGCATGTGCAACGAGCGTGACATACGCCTCCACGTGCAGCTGTGTGACGAGTGTGTGCAGGTTAAGATCGACAATGTGCTCTTTGAGCAGGCTCTCGTCAATATACTCAAGAATGCAATCGAAAGCATAGGTAGCGACGGCGATGTCTACATTACCACCACCGCTAAGCCGGCCACGCTCACGATTGCCGACAATGGCGCAGGCATAAGCCCCGATATAGAGTACAAGCTCTTCAGTCCCTTCTTCTCGTCAAAGCCCAACGGACAGGGACTCGGATTGATATTTATAAGTGATGTGCTCACTAAACATAATTGTTTGTTCTCGTTACGTACTTGTGATGACGGACTTACCCGCTTCAGTATAAGGTTTAAATGATGCGTAAGCCACCGTTCCCGGCGTTAACAAATATTGGGGGAACTGGGTCTAAATTAAATTTTAACACTTGCGGCGTCAACTTTAACTGATTGTAGATGTTATTAAGGTAACTAACGATACTTTCACTTATTTTAAAGACTAACAATTATGAAGAAGTATTTACTTGCGCTGTGCGCTATATTGGGAATCTTTACTGCCGCTCAGGCTCAACGTACTGAATTGACTGTAAGCTACGGCGGATATACTCAGATGGATGCCATGGATTGCCATGACGGAGGTCATGATGTTAACACTGCATGGGGTGCTCTTAACGTGGGCGTGAACTTCAATGTAGCTCCCAACTTCTGGATTGGCCCTTCCTACACTTTCTCAAGCACTACGCGCAAGCACAATTCCGACAACAAGTTCTACTATCACGCAATCATGCTTAACGGTCGTTACAACTATTACCGCAATTCAATCGTGACATTGTACTGCAAGGGCGGTATCGGAACAATCATCTCGCATCAGACATGGGATGACAGCTCCAAGAACAACGGCTACTTCGCATTCCAGATCAACCCGCTGGGCGCTCAGGTGGGCATAAGCAATGTCGTTTCGATGTTTGGCGAGCTCGGCTTCGGTGCACAAGGTTTGCTTCAGGTCGGATTCAAGTTTAATCTGTAATACTCTTTATTGTCGATTCAAGGCGGATTGCTTGGCAACCCGCCTTTTTTTGTGTCAATTCAGGACGAGAGTCTGAAAAATTGTTAAATGAGCGAGCGTAATCAATCATCGGTTGTAAATGAATGTTAACCCACGGCTTGATTTCTCGCGTTTAGGCGTTATATAAAAAGGTAAGTGTATAACTTTGTCGCTAAATTTTGTATTTATGCCAAATATATTGACAAGCTTAATAAGCAAGCAAACCTTGAAGTACGGCGAGCGCGCTGCATTTAGCTTTAAGGCTGAACCGCAGGGAAAGTGGATTGACACATCCTGGAATGAATTCAGCCGCAAGGTCGACATGGCTGCATGTTCATTAGAGATACTGGGCATGGAACCGGAGGCTACTGTTGGAGTCTTCTCGGCCAACCGTCCTGAGATACTTATTACCGATTTTGCCGCCTTTGCCAACAGGGTGGTGCCGGTTTCCATATACTCGACAAGCAGTGAGGAGCAGGTTGAATACATAGTCAACGATGCCCGCATCAATATGCTCTTTGTGGGAAACGAGGAGCAGTATCACATAGCCCGAAAGGTTCAGAAACGCAGTCGTCACATTCAGCAGATTGTAGTGTATCAGAACATAAATCTGCAGCCCGACGATTGCAGGACGATGACATTCGATTCATTTCTGAAGCTCGGAGAGGCCGCAGGCGAGTCATGTCACGAAGTCGTTGAGTCACGCAGGTCGTCGGCCACAGGAAGCGACCTTGCAACTCTGCTTTACACTTCGGGAACTACCGGCGAGCCCAAGGGTGCGATGCTCACTCACGACTGCTTCAATGCCGCGCTCGACATTCACCTCGAGCGATTGCCGATGCTGTCTGACAAGGATACTTCGATCTGTTTCCTTCCGTTGAGTCACATCTTTGAGAAGGCGTGGACATTCTTCTGCCTGTTGAAGGGCATGAAGGTGTACATCAACCATGATCCGCGTGACATCCAGAACTCGATACGCGAGGTGCATCCTACATGTATGTGCAGTGTGCCGCGCTTTTGGGAGAAGGTCTACGCTGCGGTTCAGGCCAAGATTTCACGCATGAATCCGCTGCAGAAGCTGCTCGTGAAGCGTGCCCTTGCAGTGGGAGCCCGTCGCAACCTTGATTATGTGCGCCTCGGCCGCAAGGTTCCGGCATGGCTTGCCGCACAGTACCGTTTCTACGACAGCAAGGTGTTTGCACCCATGCGTAAGGTGATAGGCATTGAGCATGGAAACATATTCCCGACTGCCGGCGCTCCGTTGTCGGCCAACATCGTGGAGTTTCTGCACTCGTGCGGTATAAACATCGTGATAGGTTACGGCTTGTCGGAAACCACCGCCACCGTTACGTGCTTCCCCACCGTGGGCTACGAGATAGGCACCGTGGGCACCGTGCTTCCGCGAATACAGGTGAAGCTCGGCGCCGACAACGAGATATTGGTAAAGGGTCCCACCGTGATGACGGGTTACTTCAACAAGCCCGAGGAAACGGCCAATGCGTTCACCGACGACGGATGGTTCCGCACAGGCGATGCCGGAGTGGTCGACGACACCGGCGCACTCATCCTCACCGAGCGCATAAAGGACCTGTTCAAGACCTCCAATGGAAAATATATCGCTCCGCAGGCTATCGAGAGCCGTCTGGGCGAAGACAAGTACATCGAGCAGGTGGCTGTGATAGGCGACCAGCGTAAGTATGTGACGGCGATTATAATACCCGCCTTTGAGGCTCTTAAGGAGTATGCCCGCAAGAAGAAGATTCAGTATAAGTCGGTCTACGACCTTGTCAACAACAGCGAGATACGCCGCATGATACAGGAGCGCATCGACAAGCTTCAGAATGGATTTGCCAACTATGAGAAGGTGAAGAAGTTCACGCTGCTGCCCAAGGAGTTCTCAATGGAAACGGGCGAGCTCACCAATACGCTTAAGATACGCCGTCCGGTGATCAATCGCAAGTATGCCCACGAAATCGAGGCTATGTACGCTCAATAATTGACGAATTACATTTTTTTCAACAAAACATATATAAATTTGCTATGATAACTTTCGAGCAGCTAAAAGAGACGATAGAGCGCAAGGATGCGCTGGGGAGGTATCTTTGACATCGACAGCAAGCGTGTCGAAGTAGAAGAGGAGGAGTTGCGCACTCATGTTCCCGATTTCTGGGAACATCAGAAAGAGGCGCAAGCCCAGATGAAGAAAGTAAAGGAGCTGCACCAGTGGATTGACGGCTACGATGAAATAGACAAGGCTGTGGGCGAGCTGTCGCTTGCATGGGACTTCCTGAAGGAGGGACTCGTGGAGGAGAGCGAGCTCGACACAATGTATGCCGATGTGATTTCAAAGCTGGAGGCCATGGAGCTGCGTAACATGCTGCGCCGCGAAGAGGACTCTCTCGGTGCGGTGTTGAAGATAAACTCGGGCGCGGGCGGAACCGAGAGCCAGGACTGGGCGTCGATGCTGATGCGAATGTATCTGCGCTGGTGCGAGTCTAAGGGCTATAAGACCGCCATTGCCAACATGCTTGAAGGTGACGAGGCGGGAATAAAGTCGGTTACGATTGAAGTCGACGGTTCGTTTGCCTACGGTTACCTTAAGAGTGAGAACGGTGTGCACCGTCTTGTGAGGGTGTCGCCCTACAATGCACAGGGTAAGCGAATGACATCGTTTGCTTCGGTGTTTGTCACTCCGCTTGTCGACGACACAATCGAAGTGAAGGTTGAGCCTGCGTTACTGTCGTGGGACACTTTCCGAAGCGGCGGTGCCGGCGGTCAGAATGTGAACAAGGTCGAGTCGGGCGTGCGCCTGCGCTATCAGTTCACCGATCCCTATACCGGCGAGAAGGAGGAGATTCTCATTGAAAACACCGAAACCCGCGACCAGCCCAAGAACAAGGAGAACGCCATGCGTCAGTTGAGGTCGATACTCTATGACAAGGAACTCCAGCATCGTCTTGCCGAGCAGCGTAAAATCGAGGACGGCAAGATGAAAATCGAGTGGGGCTCGCAGATAAGGAGCTACGTGTTTGACGACCGACGGGTCAAGGATCATCGCACCAATTGGCAGACGAGCGATGTGAACGGCGTGATGGACGGTGATCTTGACGGATTTATAAAAGCCTATCTTATGGAATTTGCCGCTGAAGGCGACAATGCTTAATGTGGGATGACAAAGGACAAACTTACTATAGTTAAGGTTGGCGGAAAGATTGTCGAGGAGGAAGAATCCTTGCGTCAGCTTCTTGCCGACTTCGCCTCGATAGAGGGATTCAAGCTTTTGGTACACGGTGGGGGACGGTCGGCCACAAAAGTGGCTGCCGACCTCGGTATAGAAACCAAGATGGTCGACGGACGAAGGATTACCGACGACGACATGCTCAAGGTGGTGACGATGGTCTATGGCGGCCTTGTCAACAAGAGTGTCGTTGCACGACTGCAGTCGCTCGGAGTGGATGCTCTGGGAATGACCGGTGCCGACATGAACATAATATTGAGCCGCAAGCGCCCGGTAAAGAGTGTCGACTACGGCTGGGTGGGCGATGTTGAGCGCGTCAACGGCGAGGCTCTTTCAGCGCTGATACGCTCGGGCGTGGTGCCTGTTATCGCTCCTCTGACTCATGACGGCGAGGGACATCTGCTGAACACCAATGCCGACACGATGGCCGGCAGCACGGCGCGGGGGCTTGCTCCTTACTTCGATGTGCGCCTTGTGTTCTGTTTTGAAAAGCCCGGAGTGTTGCGTGACGAAAACGATGACGATTCGGTGATAGCGCGAATCGACCGAGCCGCTTTCGGTCAGCTTAAAAATGAGGGAATTGTGAGCGGAGGGATGCTGCCTAAACTTGAAAATGCTCTTGATGCAATAGACTCGGGTGTAAGCGAGGTTATCATCACAAAAGCATCGTCACTCGGCAATCTTGATGCCGGAACCCACATTGTAGATAACAAAATGATATAATTTTTTGTGTAAAAGAAGTTTTTAGCTAATTTTGCAGCGAATTTAAGAAAAACGGTAATCTATGAGAATTGCTATTGTAGGAGCGAGTGGAGCTGTAGGTCAGGAATTCCTGAGAGTGCTCGACGAGCAGAATTTTCCGATTGACGAGTTATTGCTTTTCGGCTCAAGCCGCAGTGCAGGACGCAAGTATACTTTCCGAGGAAAGGATATCGTAGTCAAGGAGCTCAAGCATAACGATGACTTTGAAGGCGTTGACATCGCCTTTACATCGGCAGGAGCCGGCACTTCGCGTGAATATGCTTCAACTATTACAAAGCATGGAGCTATCATGATTGACAATTCAAGCGCATTCCGCATGGACGAGGATGTGCCTTTGGTGGTTCCTGAGGTTAACGGTGATGATGCATTCAACACTCCCCGTAACATAATAGCAAATCCCAATTGCACCACAATCCAGATGGTGGTCGCTCTCAAGCCCCTCAACGACATTTCGCCCATAAAGCGCGTGCATGTGGCAACCTATCAGGCAGCCAGCGGCGCAGGTGCGGCTGCAATGGACGAGCTTATGGAGCAGCATGCGCAACTTGTGCGCGGCGAAGAGCCCACGATTGAGAAGTTTGCCTATCAGCTCGCTTACAATGTCATCCCTCAGGTCGATGTGTTCACCGACAACGGTTACACCAAGGAGGAGATGAAGATGTATAACGAAACCAAGAAGATTATGCATGCTCCCTCGCTCGATGTGAGCGCAACCTGCGTTCGTGTCCCCGTGATGCGTGCTCACTCCGAATCAATCTGGATTGAAACCGAACAGCCTATTTCGATAGAGCAGGCCCGTGAGGCATTGAGCAACGCTGAAGGCGTCGTAGTGCTTGACGATCCCGCACAGAAGAAATATCCCATGCCCCTTGATATAGCCAACGAGGATCCCGTATACGTGGGTCGTCTTCGCAAGGACTTGACTTGCGCTAACGGACTTTCGTTCTGGGTGGTTGGCGACCAAATCAAGAAAGGCGCAGCACTGAATGCAGTGCAGATTGCCCAATACATGATTGCCCACGGCAAGAAATTTTAGGCAATAATTGGAAAGAACCTCTGTACAAATAAGATTTATATTAATTTAAGCCTTTATTTTATTAAGGAAGGGAGTCGGCGAGAGCCGCTTCCCTTTTTTTGTTATTGCGAAAAAATGTTTAATTTTGTAACAGTAAAAAATATCGAGCCACAATTATGATGCTTAAAGCGACTTTGCCCCTGGTGACTGATCCGGTACTGATATTCTTCATCGTACTGGTCATAATTCTGCTCGCACCGCTGTTGCTTAACAAGTTGAAGATTCCCCACATCATAGGAATGATTGTGGCGGGTATTGTCGTGGGCCCTTACGGAATAGGATTGCTTGAGCGTGACGCCAGTTTCGAGATATTCGGTCAGGTGGGTATCCTGTACCTTATGTTTCTTGCGGGAATCGAGATTGACATGTATCATCTCAAGAAGAATCTCAGCAAGGGGCTGTGTTTCGGAATGTACACCTTCATGGTGCCTATGGTAGTGGGTACGCTAACATCGGTCTATCTGCTGCACTTCGACTGGCTCACCTCGATATTGCTGGCTTCGATGTATGCTTCCCACACGTTGATAGCCTATCCTATAGTTTCGCGTTTCGGACTCACCAAGTCGCCGGCTGTCATCATAACCATCGCCGGTACAATCGTTACGGTGCTTGGTGCGTTGATCGTGCTTGCCGGAGTTGTGGGCATCTACAACGAGGGATCATTCAATGTTGTCGACCTGCTGAAGCTGTTGCTGATGCTTGTTGTCTACTGTCTTGTGATAGTATATGTGTTTCCCCGCCTCACGCGGTGGTTCTTTAAGAAGTACAGCGACAATGTGACGCAGTTCATATATGTGCTTGCAATGGTGTTCCTCGCCAGCTATTCGGCCAAGATGATAGGGCTTGAAAGCGTGCTCGGAGCCTTCTATGCCGGCCTTGTGCTGAACCGTTACATCCCCAACATGTCGTCGCTGATGAACCGCATCGAGTTTGTGGGTAACGCCATCTTCATTCCATACTTCCTTATAGGTGTGGGCATGCTGATCAATGTCAATGTCATCGTGTCAAACTGGAACACCGTCTACGTGGCGGTGGTGATGTCGGTTGTCGCCACGCTGGTTAAGTGGCTTGCCGCATGGCTCATGCAGAAGAGTTATCGCATGACCTCGACCGACCGCAACATGATGTTTGGCCTTTCCAACGCTCAGGCGGCCGCTACTCTTGCAGCCGTGATGATTGGTTTCAACATAGGCATCTTTGACGAATCGGTGCTTAACGGAACGATTGTGATGATACTCGTCACCTGTGCCGTGTCGTCGATAGTGACCGAGCGAGCCGCCGCCAAGATGAAGCTCGATATGCTGCGTGACGATAACTCGTCGCAGATGTCGAGTGAAAACCGCACATGTCACACCCTTATTTCGGTTGCCAATCCCATAACCGCTTCATCGCTTGTAGACCTTGCCATACTGATGCGCAACGAACGCTACGGCAACAAGCTCTATGCCCTCCACGTGCGTAACGACAATTCGGCGGGCTCGAGAGCGATAGGCCGCAATTCGCTCGATGTAGCCGAACAGACGGCTGCAAGCGTCGACACCAAGCTCACGCCTATCGAGCGTTACGACCTGAATGTGGTGACCGGCCTTGTGAATACCATAGAGGAGCGTGACATATCGCAGGTAATCATAGGCATGCATCGCAAAACCACGGTGATAGACTCCTTCTTCGGCTCCAAGGTGGAGCAGTTGCTGAAGTCGACCAACAAGATGATTGTCATAACGCGATGCTTTATCCCGGTGAGCACGATAACGCGAATAGTGGTGTCGGTACCCGATAAGGCTCAGTTTGAAACCGGTTTCAAGGCATGGGTGATGACGATAGCCAATCTCGCCCGCCAGATAGGATGTCGCGTCATATTCTGTTGTCACCCCGAGGTGCAGCCCTACATCAGGGGCGTGTTGCGTCATGAGCGTTACGACATACGCAGTGAGTATCGCGATGTCGAGGAGTGGGATGACTTTGTACTGCTGGCCAACAGGATTCTTGACGATGACCTGTTTGTGGTCGTAAGCGCACGCCGCACATCGGTGTCGTTTAACTCATCGATGGACGAGCTTCCGGGATTCTTGCAGAAATATTTCTCGCGCAACAACCTGATAGTGCTCTATCCCGAGCAGTTTGGCGATGAAGTTCCTCTCACATCGTTTGTCGACCCGTTGTCGAGTGACATATCGGGTGCTCCCGGCGGATTGTGGCTCACCATGGCAAGCTATTATCGTCGACTGGTGCAGTTGCGCAAGCGTTTCACCCACCGCAAGAGGGTTAAGAAGATAGACCTTTAGACTGTAGATGTCGACTCACGAAATGAATGTTTACGTAGCACCGCTTCAGGGGTTCACCGAAGCGCCTTTCAGGCATTGTCACGCATCGGTATACGGGGCCGCCGACCGATATTACACTCCATTCCTGAGAATTGAGCATGGTGAGCCGCGTCATCGTGACATGAGGGATGTCACATCGCAACTGAACGACAATCATGATGTGGTTCCTCAGATAATATTCCGTGACATCGATGAATTTGACCTCCTGATAGGGGCATTGAAGGAGGCCGGTTGCCGCCGCGTCGACCTCAACATGGGGTGTCCGTTCCCGCCTCAGGTCAACAAGGGGCGTGGCGCGGGAGTGTTACGCAACAAAGCGTTACTTGAGAAAGTGGCTGAGCGGATTGACGCAGAGCGTGACATGACATTTTCGGTCAAGATGCGTCCCGGCATATCGGCTTACGATGAGTGGCGTGACATAGTGGACATCATAGACGCCATGCGTCTTGAGCACGTGACGGTGCATCCGCGTGTCGCAGCCTTGCGTTACGGCGGCAGTGTCGACATGGATGCGTTTGCCGCGATGTTCTCGCAATTGCAGCACCGGGTAGTGTATAACGGCGATATAATGTCACGTGACGATGCGGCGCGGATAGCCGATTCTTTTCCCGGCCTTGACGGCATCATGATAGGGCGGGGCGTTCTTGCCCGTCCGTCGCTTATCGCCGAGATGCGCGAGGGCAGGGATTGGAGCAGTGAAGAGCGCGTCGATCACCTGTTGCAGCTTCACGCAGGGATATTCCAACATTACAGTACGACACTGTGCGGTGACGCACAGGTGTTGTCAAAAATAAAGCCGTTCTGGGAGTATCTCGAATGGGAGATAGGCCACAAAACGGCTAAAATGATCAAGAAGGCGACATCGATTGAAAAGTATGAAAAGGCTGTCGCCTCAATAGGGTGATTCTACTTGTAGGTTTCGGCTATTTCGTAGATTGAGTTGAAGATTTCGATGTCGACATCGGTAAGCTCGACATGGCGGCGTGCCATTACGCGGCGTGCAATGTCGAAGAATTTGGATAGCGACACATCGTTGAATCCTGCCGCTCCGCCTTCGCTGAACGATGCCACGAAGTTGCGCGGGAATCCCGAGCCGTGTATGTTGCAGCCCACTCCCACTACGGTGGCGGTGTTGAACATCGTGTTGATGCCGGCCTTGGTGTGGTCGCCCATAATAAGTCCGCAGAACTGAAGTCCGGTGCGCAGGAACCGGTGGGCGGGATAGTTCCAAAGCTTGGTTTCGGAATAGTCGTTCTTGAGGTTTGACGCTACGCAGTTGGCTCCGAGGTTGCACCATTCGCCTATTACGGCGTTACCGAGGAATCCGTCGTGACCCTTGTTGCTGTATCCGATCATGACGACATTGTTGAGCTCGCCTCCCACTTTGCAATAGGGGCCTATCGTGGTGGCTCCGTAGATTTTTGTGCCCATGTTGACATAAGCGTGCTCGCACAGTGCCAGAGGCCCGCGTATGCAGCTGCCTTCCATGATTTCGGCGTCACGGCCTATGTATATCGGGCCCTTGTTGACATTCAGTATTGCGGCTTCGGCCTTGGCTCCCTCTTCGAGGAATATCTTGGGCGTTCCGTCGGGGAAGCATGGGTCGCCGATTACGGTGCAGGTCGAGCTGAGCTTTTGGCTCTTGGCGTTACGTGTTATGGTCATGAAGTCGTCGAGAAGAGCCTGCTCGTTGAGCATGAATATGTCGGGAAGCATGTTTATGGCGAGAGGCGCTTCGGCGATTTCCAGTGACTCGGCGGGGTTCTCGCCACGGTAGGCGATGGTCTTGCCCTTGCATGTCACGGCTTGTCCCGGATGGAGGTTCTCAAGCATCGTCACAAACTCGGGGGTGGGGCAAACGTTGCCGGCTATGTGGTAGTCGTTGTCACGGTCGGCCTCGACGCGGGGATATTTTATCGAGAGGTATTCGGCCGTAGCATAGGAGTAGGTGCCGGGAAAGGCTTTTTCCCATTTCTGGCGGATGGTAAGTATTCCGAATCGGATATCGGATACGGGGCGCGTAAATGTGATGGGGAGAAAATTTTCACGCGTCGCAGTTTCATCGAAAAGAATAATGTTGCGCATTGTGATTGATGATGGTTTTAAATATATGCAAACATAGCAAAAAAAAGCCGAATCGAGAAATTTGTCACCTTCAATAGCAATTTTTGACAGTGACGATTCATAAACTTAATGACGGTTGGCGTGTTAATTAATTTAAGAAATAGATTTAACACAGAACGATTATGCACATGGCTGACGCATTGGTGTCGCCGGCAGTTGCCGGTGTCGCCGCAGTAGTATCGGTATCGCTATTGGTGGTCGCTGCGAAAAAAATACGCAAAGAATCATCGGACAGTAGTGTAGTGCCCCTGATGGGGGTGATGGGCGCATTCATATTCGCCGCACAGATGATAAATTTCACCATTCCGGGGACGGGGTCGAGCGGACACATCGTAGGAGGAATACTGCTCGGTGCCATACTCGGGCCATGGGCCGCGTTTCTGACGCTTGCATCGGTGCTTGTGGTCCAGTGCCTCATATTTGCCGACGGCGGCCTTATGGCGCTCGGCTGCAACATACTCAACATGGGTGTCGTGTCGACGCTTATCGCTTATCCGCTGGTGTTCAAGCCCATTATGGGACACGGCACATCGACATGGCGCATGATTGTTGCGTCGATAACCGCAAGCGTGGTGGGACTGGAACTTGGCGCTGTGCTCGTGACGCTTGAAACCGAACTCTCGGGAGTCACGGCGTTGCCTACGGGTGATTTCCTTGCATTGATGACATCGATACACCTGTTTATAGGAATCGGTGAGGGGCTCGCCACTGCCGCCGTGCTCTACTTTGTGCTGCGATACAAGCCTTCGCTTCTCGAATGTCGCGCCGAGGCCGGCGCAGGCCACCGCGGTCACTACGGCAAGGCCGCGATAGTGTTCATCAGCATCGCGCTGCTTCTCGGAGTGGCCTTTACGTGGATTGCATCGAGCAATCCCGACGGCCTTGAGTGGTCGATTGAGAACCTTACGGGAAGCAGTGAGCTTACCGGTGGAGTGGGGAGCAAAGTCGCCGACACCCTTGCCGGAGTTCAGTCTACGACATCGCTGCTGCCCGACTACGACAGCACATGGTCGGGAATAATAGGATGTCTTGTCGTCGTGGCCATAGTGTGGGTCGTGGCTTCGTTGCTCGGCCGACATCAGAGTGTGGGTTCCAAAGCCTAAACCTGTATGGGAGCGCTGGAAAAGGCATTGACCGAGCTGAACGAGGTGGAGCGAATGGCCTGCACGGGCAGCCGCATGCATTCGATCGACCCGAGGGCGAAGCTCATCGTGACGGTGATCTACATCGTTGTCGTGCTGTCGTTTGCCCTTGATTCGCCGGCGGGGATAATACTTTTCTGGGTGTTCCCGATAATAGTGAGCGCCATGTCGGGGATAAGCTATAATGCCGTTTTCGTCAAGTCGCTCTACACGCTCCCTTTCATAATGTTCATCGGCATATTCAACCCTATATTCAATCGTGAGCCAATGCTTTATATAGGTGACATGGCCATATCGAGAGGATGGGTCGAGTTTGTGTCGATAATAATAAGAGGGTTGCTGTCGGTTCAGGCCGTGCTGCTTCTTATAATGTCGACAGGGTTTAACCGGCTGTGTGCGGCTATGGGCAAGCTTGGAGTGCCGTCGATATTCACTACGCAGCTGATGCTGCTCTACCGCTACATATTCGTGCTGCTGGACGAGGCTTTGAGCATGGACCGTGCGAGGAAGTCACGCAGCTACGGGCGCAAGAAGTACGGGCTGAAGATGTGGGGCACGTTCATAGGGCAGTTGCTCCTGCGTACGGTAGAACGGGCCCAGCGCATACACCGGGCGATGTTGTCGCGAGGTTTTACGGGAAAGATATTGATGCGCGGTAACATGCACTGGCGGCTTTGCGACACGATTTACGTTGTCGTGTGGTGCCTTCTCTTTGCGGCGGGTCGTTTCTGCGATGTGTCGGGATTGTTTCCATTTACAAGATAGCCTGAATATGAGTCACCACTATGTAAAATTTGATCACGTAAGCTACACCTATCCCGGAGGGTATGAGGCTCTCAAGGATGTGTCGCTCTACATAAGCCACGGTGAAAAAGTGGCCATAGTAGGAGCCAACGGCGCCGGAAAGTCGACGCTGATGCTCCATGTCAACGGGCTTCTTCAACCCACTTCGGGGAGCGTGACAATAGGCGACATCCCCATAACGAAGTCCACGCTTACGATAATAAGGCAGACGGTGGGGCTCGTGTTCCAGAACCCCGACGACCAGCTATTCATGCCCACCGTGGAGGAGGATGTGGCTTTCGGACCGGTGAACATGAAGCTTCCCGATGACGAGGTGGAGCGTCGCGTGGTGATGGCGCTCGAGGCGGTGGGTGCGACATCGTTGCGCAAGCGTGCGAGCTACCAGCTTTCGGGAGGGCAGAAGCGCAGTGTGGCCATAGCCACAGTGTTGTCGATGGAGCCTGACATATTGGTGCTCGACGAGCCGTCGAGCAATCTCGACCCACATTCACGCCGGTTGATGATGGAGCAATTGCGCCGATTCAAGCACACCTGCATAGTGACGACCCATGACATCGACATGGTAAAGGAGCTGTGTGCGCGCACTATAGTCATGGCCGAAGGACGCATAATAGCCGACGGCGCTACCGAGGATGTGTTTCGTGACGAAGAGGTGCTGTGTCAGGGAGGCCTTGTGTGACATCACGGATGAACATAGCTCCGATGCCCGGTGTTATAATCAGTGGACATGAAGATGTCCACCACAGAGGATTGTAACAACCAAAACTAATATAATCATGACCGAAATCACTTATTTGGACCATAGCGGATTCGTGGTAACGTTGCCCGATGTAATAATGGTGTTTGACTACTATCGCGACCCCGCTCATGCTCTCCATAAAATTCTTGAAAAGAAAGCCGAGCTTCCTGTAATATTCTTTGTAAGCCACCATCACCACGATCACTACAATACCGGAATATTCGAGATAGCGCAGAATCATGAACGCACCTATGTGCTGTCGAACGACATATTGGCCGAAAAGGTTCCGTCGACACTCGCCGTTGCCGGAATGAGCGCGGGCGACATCCTGGAGAACCTTCCCGGCGGAATAAAGGTCAAGGCTTACAAGTCGACCGACGAGGGAGTTAGCTTCCTTGTCACGACAGCCGACGGAACCACCATATACCATGCCGGCGATTTCAACGACTGGCACTGGCAGGACGAGTCGACCGAGCGTGAGGCAAGAGTGGCCGACGAGCTATTCAAGAAGATTCTCAACCGCATAGCGTCGGAAAACGAGAAGATCAACATAGCCATGTTCCCTGTCGATGTAAGGCAAGGCAGCGACTTCGCCCGAGGCGCCAAGCTGTTCCTGAAGGCTATAAAGGTCGACGACTTCTTCCCGATGCACTTCGGCGGCGACTACAAAGAGGCTTGCGACTTCTCGGAGTATGCCGAAAGTCCCGAAACGACATTCCATTGCCTGCATAAACCGGGTGAAACCGTGGAGCTAAAATAACAATTATCAGTGACGAATGAATATCTGCGACGGCAGTTGTGGAGCGACAATGCTTCATGGCTGCCGCCGCTCCATTTTGCTGCCCGGCCAACACGCCTGCGATGGAGTTGAGGTGAAATAACGGCTAAAATATGTTAAAGCATGCAAAATGCGACAAAACATCAATTCAAAAATAAACAAATCGATGCCGAAAAACGTTTTTCGCATTTTTAAGTTGGAAATATTTGGAAAATAGCAATTTAGTAGCTAACTTTGCAAAGTTTTTGAGGGCGATTATGTGCCGGGCAACGTATAATGTTGAATGACAATGCGGTAGCCGGCATCTATATGTATGCTGACAATAAACGAAACTATATAACGATAAAATAAAAATTTAAGTAAAACAAGAACTAAGATGCCTACAATTCAGCAATTAGTAAGAAAAGGACGTGTAGCTCTTGAGGATAAGAGTAAGTCGCCTGCGCTTGACAGCTGTCCCCAGCGTCGTGGCGTATGTGTTCGTGTTTACACAACCACTCCCAAGAAGCCTAACTCGGCTATGCGTAAAGTAGCTCGTGTAAGATTGACTAACGGTAAGGAGGTTAACTCCTACATCCCCGGTGAAGGTCACAACCTTCAGGAACACTCGATCGTTCTCGTTCGCGGTGGCCGTGTAAAGGACCTCCCCGGTGTGCGTTACCACATCGTTCGCGGAACACTTGACACAAGCGGTGTAAAGGATCGCACACAGCGTCGCTCAAAGTATGGGGCAAAGCGTCCGAAACCGGGAGCAGCACCCGCAGCAAAGGGCAAGAAGTAATTAACGGCCCTGCGCGATAAAGCTGAACAAAGAGATAAACAAAACCCAGTTATTTTACAACTTCGTTTTTGATTTATTGGCTTAGCAATTTCGGTTGAGTAAACGAGGCAAGAGAGCCAAGTTGAAGAAAGTAGAAAGCAACCAAGCAACCAAAAACAACAATTTAATTAACAAATGAGAAAAGCAAAACCCAAAAAGCGGGTTATCCTGCCGGATCCCGTTTTCAATGATGTGAGAGTATCAAAGTTCGTTAACCACTTGATGTATGACGGCAAGAAGAATACCTCTTACACAATATTCTATTCGGCTCTTGAAACTGTGAAGTCGAAGATGCCCAACGAAGAGAAGACCGCCCTCGAAATATGGAAGAAGGCTCTCGAGAACATCACTCCCCAGGTGGAGGTGAAGTCGCGTCGTGTAGGTGGTGCAACATTCCAGGTTCCTACTGAAATCCGCCCCGACCGTAAAGAGTCAATATCTATGAAGAACCTCATTCTTTACGCACGCAAGCGCGGTGGAAAGACCATGGCCGACAAGCTTGCAGCTGAAATCGTAGACGCATACAACGAACAAGGAGGTGCTTACAAGCGCAAAGAGGATATGCACAAGATGGCTGAGGCCAACCGCGCATTCGCACACTTCCGTTTCTAATACATTATATGATTCACTAATATCTTTACGATAATGGCAAAAATAGACGATAATTTAAAATATACCCGTAATATCGGTATTATGGCTCACATCGACGCCGGTAAGACCACCACGTCGGAGCGCATCCTCTTCTACACCGGTTTGACCCACAAGATTGGTGAGGTTCATGACGGTGCTGCAACAATGGACTGGATGGAGCAGGAGCAGGAACGCGGTATTACAATTACTTCAGCCGCCACTACCACATTCTGGAAGTATGACGGTGACAAGTACAAAATCAACCTGATTGACACTCCGGGACACGTTGACTTCACTGTCGAGGTAGAGCGTTCGCTCCGCGTGCTTGACGGTGCCGTTGCCACTTTCTGTGCTGTAGGCGGTGTTGAGCCTCAGTCGGAAACCGTATGGCGTCAGGCCGATAAGTACAATGTACCCCGTATCGGTTATGTCAACAAGATGGACCGCTCGGGTGCCAACTTCTTCGAGGTTGTTCGTCAGCTCAAGGAAGTGCTCGGAGCAAACCCCGCTCCCATCCAGATTCCTATCGGTGCTGAGGAAACCTTCAAGGGCGTTGTCGACCTGATTACAATGAAGGCCATCTACTGGCACGACGAGTCAATGGGTGCCGACTACACAGTAGAGGAAATCCCCGCCAACCTCCGCGACGAAGCCGAGGAGTGGCGTGACAAGATGCTTGAGAAGATCGCCGAATTTGACGACGACCTCATGGCAAAATATTTCGACGACCCCAGCACAATCACCGAGGAGGAAATCCGTAAGGCTCTCCGCGCAGCCACTCTTTCGATGTCGGTTGTTCCGATGATTTGCGGTAGCTCGTTCAAGAACAAGGGCGTTCAGTGCCTGCTCGACGCAGTGTGCGCATATCTTCCCTGTCCTACCGATGCCGGTGCAGTTGAAGGTCACGCAGTAGGCAACTCCGATGAGATACTCACCCGCGAGCCCTCAAGCGAAGCTCCCATGTGTGCTCTTGCGTTCAAGATTGCAACCGACCCCTATGTAGGCCGTCTTTGCTTCTTCCGCGTTTACTCGGGTAACATCGAGGCAGGAAGCTACGTTCTCAACAGCCGTTCGGGCAAGAAGGAGCGTGTTTCGCGTCTGTTCCAGATGCACTCCAACAAGCAGAACCCCAAGGAGATGATCGAGTGCGGTGATATAGGTGCCGGAGTAGGATTCAAGGATATCCGCACAGGTGACACCCTTTGCGCCGAGGACGCTCCCATCGTGCTTGAGGCTATGGAGTTCCCCGATCCCGTAATCGGTATCGCAGTAGAGCCCAAGACTCAGAAGGACCTCGACAAGCTCGGAGTAGGCTTGCAGAAGCTTGCTGAAGAAGACCCCACCTTCCGTGTTGAAACCAACGAAGAAACCGGACAGACCGTCATCTCAGGTATGGGTGAGCTTCACCTCGACATCATAATCGACCGTCTTCGTCGTGAGTTCAAGGTAGAGTGCAACCAGGGTCGTCCCCAGGTTACCTACAAGGAAGCAATCACCAAGCCCGTTGAGCTTCGCGAAGTATTCAAGAAGCAGACCGGTGGTCGTGGTAAGTTTGCCGATATCATCGTACGCGTAGAGCCCGTTGACGAAGGCTTCGAGGGCAACCTCCAGTTCATCGACGAGGTTAAGGGCGGTAACATTCCTAAGGAATTCATCCCCTCAATCCAGAAGGGCTTCCAGGCTGCGATGAAGAACGGTGTTCTCGCCGGCTATCCCGTAGAGCAGCTCAAGGTTACCGTAATCGACGGTTCGTTCCACCCGGTTGACTCTGACCAGTTGTCATTTGAGCTTTGTGCCATCCAGGCCTTCAAGAAGGCTTCGGAAAAGGCCGGTCCCGTGCTCATGGAGCCCATCATGAAGATCGAGGTAGTAACCCCCGAAGAGAGCATGGGTGATGTGATCGGTGACTTGAACAAGCGTCGCGGTCAGGTAGAGGGAATGGAAACCAGCCGCAGCGGTGCCCGTGTCGTAAAGGCCAAGGCTCCTCTCGCCGAAATGTTCGGTTACGTAACCGCATTGCGTACAATCACCTCAGGCCGTGCCACCAGCACAATGTCGTTCTCGCACTACGCTGAAGTAAGCAGCTCAATCGCCAAGAACGTACTCACTGAATGCCAGGGCCGTGTAGACTTATTGAAATAATACTTTATTAGAAACAATATGAGCCAAAAAATCAGAATCAAATTAAAATCTTACGACCACAACTTGCTCGACAAGTCGGCTGAAAAGATTGTAAAGACTGTAAAGGCAACCGGTGCGGTGATAAGCGGTCCTATACCTCTGCCCACCCACAAGCGCATCTTCACTGTAAACCGCTCGACTTTCGTAAACAAGAAGTCACGCGAGCAGTTCCAGCTGTCATCATTCAAGCGCCTCATCGACATCTACAACTCGACAGCCAAGACTGTTGACGCGTTGATGAAGCTTGAACTCCCCAGCGGCGTACAAGTTGAGGTAAAGGTCTAAATGAGATTTTAAAAGAAAAAAGGTAATCATTAAAACAATCAAGAGAAATGCCAGGATTATTAGGAAAGAAAATCGGAATGACATCCGTTTTCAGTGCCGACGGTAAGAATGTACCGTGCACTGTTATCGAAGTAGGTCCTTGTGTAGTTACTCAGGTTAAGACAGTCGAAAACGACGGTTATGCAGCCCTTCAGCTCGGATTCGAGGACAAGAAGGACAAGCACACCACCCGTCCCGAGGCAGGTCACTTCAAGAAAGCCGGAGTAACCCCCAAGCGCCACTTGGCCGAGTTCAAAGGATTTGAAGGTGAGTACAACCTTGGTGACACCATTGGCGTTGACTTCTTCAACGAAAACGACTTTGTCGACATTGCAGGCACTTCAAAAGGTAAGGGCTATCAGGGTGTCGTAAAGCGTCACGGCTTCGGCGGTGTGGGTCAGGCTACCCACGGTCAGCACAATCGTCTTCGCAAGCCCGGTTCAATCGGAGCCTGCTCTTACCCCGCAAAGGTGTTCAAGGGCATGCGCATGGCCGGTCAGCTTGGTAACGAGCGCGTAACCGTTCAGAACCTTCAGGTTCTTAAGGTGATCGCCGACCACAATCTATTGTTGATAAAGGGTTCAATCCCCGGAAGTAAAGGTTCAATCGTATTAATTGAGAAATAATGGAACTCGCAATATATAATGTAAAAGGAGAAGACACCGGTCGCAAGGCACAGCTCAACGACGAGGTGTTTGCCATCGAAGCTAACGAGCATGCCGTTTATCTCGATGTAAAGCAGTATCTTGCCAACCAGCGTCAGGGCACACATAAGTCCAAGGAAAGAAGCGAAGTGTCAGGCTCAACCCGTAAGCTTCACAAGCAGAAGGGTGGCGGCGGCAGCCGTATCGGTGACATCAACTCGCCCGTGCTCGTAGGTGGTGGCCGCGTGTTCGGTCCCCGTCCCCGCGACTATCGCTTCAAGCTCAACAAGAAGCTCAAGGCTCTCGCCCGTCGCTCGGCTTTGACCTATAAGGCTCAGGACAATCAGATAATCGTAGTGGAGGACTTCAACTTTGAAACACCCAAAACTAAAGAATTTGTAAATTTTACTAAAAATTTACAACTCGCTGATAAAAAAGTACTTTTGGTTTTAAAAGACCAAAATAAAAACGTATATTTGTCGGCTCGAAATGTGCCCGGAGCGCAAATTATAACTGCTTCAGATGTAAACACTTATAGTTTGCTCAACAACAAAGCTATCATCCTTACCGAAGGTAGTCTTGAGGTAATTAACAATCTTTAAACAACATAGGAGGAAAATATTACAACAATGGAATTTGAAATAACACCTATCGTTACCGAAAAAGCGACTATGCTTACCGAAAAGCTTAATCGCTACACTTTCCGTGTTTCCCCCGAGGCCAACAAGTTCCAGATCCAGGACTTGGTAGAGAAGCTCTACGGCGTACACGTTGTTAAGGTTAACACGATGATAGTACGAGGAAAGAATAAGGCCCGCTACACCCGCAGCGGCCTTATCAAGGGTAAAACATCGGACTACAAGAAAGCCATCATCACGCTTGCTGATGGTGAAACTATTGACTTTTATAGCAATATATAATAAGAAATGGCAGTAAGAAAATTCAAGCCCACTACACCGGGGCAAAGACACAAGGTTATTGGCGTATTTAAAGGTACGATAACTGCCCGTACGCCAGAGAAATCTCTTACAGTCGGTAGAAAGGCTTCAGGAGGTCGTAACTCCGAAGGCCACCTAACCACCCGTTACCTTGGTGGTGGCCACAAGCGCAAATACCGTATCATAGACTTTAAGAGAACAAAAGACGGTGTACCCGCAGTGGTGAAGTCGATCGAATACGATCCTAACCGTTCGGCTCGTATCGCTCTTCTTTACTATGTTGACGGAGCAAAAGCTTACATAATTGCACCCAACGGCTTAAAGGTTGGCGACAAGGTGGTAAGTGGACCCGACGCAGCTCCCGAGGTAGGCAACGCTCTTCCCTTGAGCAAGATACCCGTAGGTACCGTTATCCACAACATCGAATTGCGCCCCGGCCAGGGAGCCTTCATGGTTCGTTCAGCCGGTACTTTCGCACAGTTGACTTCGCGAGAAGGGGATTACGCAATTATCAAATTACCTTCAGGTGAGACACGTAAGATACTTGCCGCATGCAAGGCTACCATCGGCGTTGTAGGCAACAGCGAGCACTCACTCGAGCAGTCGGGCAAGGCCGGACGCTCACGCTGGCTCGGCCGTCGTCCCCGCAACCGTGGTGTTGTAATGAACCCTGTCGATCACCCCATGGGTGGTGGTGAAGGCCGCGCATCAGGAGGACATCCTCGCTCACGCAAGGGTCTTTACTCTAAGGGTCTTAAGACACGTGCACCGAAGAAGCATTCTTCAAAGTACATTATTGAAAGAAGAAAAAAGTAATCTGATTAATTAAGTAACTATGAGTCGTTCATTAAAAAAAGGCCCATATATCAGCGTAAAGCTGGAGAAGAAGGTCCAAGCAATGGAGGAAAGCGGCAAGAAGTCGGTCATCAAGACCTGGAGCCGCGCTTCAATGATTTCTCCTGAATTTGTTGGACATACTTTTGCAGTGCACAATGGTAATAAATTTATTCCCGTATATGTCACCGAAAACATGGTAGGACACAAGCTCGGCGAGTTTGCACCCACCCGCAATTTCCGTGGACACGGCGGTAATAAGAAGAAATAACAAGGGCCATTGATATAAAAATTTTTGATAAAAAAAGAAATTAAATACAATGGGTGTAAGAAAAAGACAATCAGCTGAATTAAGGAAGGAAGCCCAGAAGACGCAGGCATTTGCCAAGCTTCTCAACATCCCTTCTTCGCCTCGCAAGATGCGCCTCGTCGCTGACATGGTGCGTGGTCAGGAAGTGTTCCGTGCATTGGGTATCCTTAAATTCTCAAATAAAGAAGCTGCAGCTCGAGTAGAAAAGCTGCTCCGCTCAGCAATAGCCAACTGGGAGGCAAAGAACGAAAGAAAGGCCGAAAACGGCGAATTGTACATCAGCACAATCTTCGTTGATCCCGCTCCGATGTTGAAGCGCCTCCGTCCGGCTCCTCAAGGCCGTGGCTACAGAATTCGCAAGCGTGCCAATCACGTGACATTGTTTGTAGACACAATAGATAATAACGCTAAAACTAAGGCATAAGAAATGGGACAGAAAGTAAATCCAATAAGCAACCGCTTGGGTGTCATCCGTGGTTGGGACTCTAACTGGTTTGGTGGCAAGAAGTACGGTGACAATCTGCTCGAGGATTCAAAGTTACGCAAGTACCTTGAAGTCCGTTTAGCCAAGTCAAGCGTTTCACGCATCGTAATCGAGCGCACACTCAAGCTCATCACAATCACAATCTGCACCTCACGTCCCGGACTCATCATCGGTAAGGGCGGACAGGATGTCGACAAGCTGAAGAAAGAGCTCATGAAGATCACCGACAAGGATGTTCAGATCAACATCTTCGAGGTAAAGCGTCCCGAACTCGATGCTCAGATCGTAGCAGCCAACATCGCTCGCCAGATCGAAGGCAAAATCGCCTACCGTCGTGCAGTGAAGATGGCAGTCGCAGCTACAATGCGCAGCGGTGCCGAAGGCATCAAGGTTCAGGTCAGCGGCCGTCTTAACGGTGCTGAAATGGCGCGCAGCGAGATGTTCAAGGAAGGTCGTACACCGCTTCACACACTCCGTGCCGACATCGACTACGCTCTTGTTGAAGCTCACACCAAGGTGGGAGTTATCGGAGTAAAGGTGTGGATTTGCCGCGGTGAGGTTTACGGCAAGCGTGAGCTCGCTCCCTCATTCACCAACACCGGCAAGGAAAGCCGTGGCGGTAACAATGGCGCACCTCGTCGTGGTTTCCGCAAACCTAAAAACAACCGTTAAACGAATTGAATCATCACAACAATGTTACAACCAAAGAAAACTAAATTCCGCCGTCAACAGAAAGGCCGCATGAAAGGCAACGCTCAGCGTGGCAATCAGCTCGCCTTCGGTTCGTTCGGCATTAAGACTTTGGAATCAAAGTGGATCACCGGTCGTCAGATTGAGGCCGCGCGTATTGCTGTGACACGTTACATGCAACGTCAAGGTCAAGTGTGGATCCGCATATTCCCAGATAAGCCCATTACCAAGAAGCCTGCCGAAGTGCGTATGGGTAAAGGTAAAGGTAACCCCGAAGGATTCGTTGCGCCTGTTACCCCGGGCCGCATCCTCATCGAGCTCGAAGGCGTTCCCTTCGATGTAGCAAAGGAAGCTCTCCGCCTTGCAGCTCAGAAGCTCCCCGTGACCACCAAGTTTATCGTGCGTCGCGATTATGACCCAACTCAAAATGTGTAATAGATTATGAAGAACGAAGAAATAAAGGAACTCAGCACTCAGGACCTCAAGGATCGTCTTGAACAGGCTCAAAAGGATTATCTTCAGCAAAAGATAAACCACACGATTTCTCCCATCGATAATCCCGCAAAGATTACACAAGACCGTAAAAACATTGCACGCATGAAGACAGAGTTGCGTCAGCGTGAACTTAACAATAAATAATCCCAAGAAATGGAAGAAAAGAGAAACTTAAGAAAAGAACGTATTGGGGTTGTATCGTCCAACAAGGGTGACAAGACCATCACCGTAATGGTGAAGTGGAAGGAGAAACACCCCATCTATGGTAAGTTTGTCAACAAGACAAAGAAATACCACGCTCATGATGAAAAGAATGAGTGCAGCATTGGCGATACAGTAAGGCTGATGGAAACTCGTCCGTTGAGCAAAACCAAAAGATGGAGATTAGTAGAAATAATCGAAAAAGTTAAGTAATTATGATACAGACAGAAACCCGTTTAACCGTTGCAGACAACAGTGGAGCCAAGGAAGCCCTTTGCATCCACGTACTTGGTGGTACAGGTCGTCGTTACGCCTCAGTGGGCGACATCATCGTAGTTTCGGTGAAGAATGTCATCCCCTCTTCCGACGTAAAGAAGGGTACTGTATCTAAGGCCGTAGTAGTACGCACCAAGAAAGAAGTGCGCCGTCCCGATGGCTCATACATCCGCTTTGATGACAATGCTTGTGTATTGCTCAACAACGCCGGCGAGCTTCGCGGAACCCGTATCTTCGGTCCGGTGGCACGTGAACTCCGCGCTACAAACATGAAGATTGTTTCACTTGCCCCCGAAGTACTTTAAACCATAGTAAAAGAAGTAAACCACAATGAGCAAACTTAATATTAAAAAGGGCGACACAGTATACGTTCTTGCAGGCGAGGACCGCGGTAAGACCGGTCGTGTGCTCACCGTGCAGGTAAGCAAGTGCCGCGCTATCGTTGAAGGTATCAACATGGTATCCAAGAGTACCAAGCCAAATGCAAAGCATCCGCAGGGCGGCATCATAAAGATTGAAGCTCCGGTGCACATCTCTAATCTCGCTCTTCTCGACCCCAAGACAGGCAAGCCCTGTCGCGTAGGTCGTCGTAAGAACGAGGAGGGAAAGACAGTACGTTATTCTAAAAAATCAGGAGAGGAGATTAAGTAATGAGCACAACCACCCTTAAGAAAGACTATAAGGAGCGCATCGTTCCCGCTCTTGAAAAAGAATTCAACTACTCAACCGTAATGCAGGTGCCCCGCCTCAAGAAGATTGTAATCAATCAAGGTCTTGGAGCTGCAACTCAGGATAAGAAGATCATCGAAACCGCTATCAACGAGTTGACCGCAATTACCGGACAGAAAGCTGTTCCCACCTTGTCAAAGAAGGATATCTCTAACTTCAAGGTGCGTAAAAAGAACCCCATCGGTGTACGCGTTACACTGCGTCGCGACAAAATGTACGAGTTCCTGGAGCGTCTTATCCGTGTCGCTCTTCCCCGTATCCGTGACTTCAAGGGCATCGAGAGCAAGCTTGACGGCCGTGGAAACTATACTTTGGGTATCACAGAGCAGATTATCTTCCCCGAAATCAACATCGACACCATCTCCAAGATGATGGGTATGAACATCACCTTCGTAACTTCGGCCAACACCGACGAAGAGGGTTATGCACTGTTGAAGGAATTCGGTCTGCCGTTTAAGAACGCTAAAAACTAAACTATATTATGGCTAAAGAATCAATGAAGGCTCGTGAAGTCAAGAGAGCCAAGCTCGTTGCCAAGTATGCCGCCAAAAAGGCCGCCCTCAAGGCAGCAGGTGACTACGAGGCTCTCCAGTCGCTTCCCAAGAATGCTTCTTCAGTGCGTTTGCACAACCGTTGCAGCATCACAGGCCGTCCCAAGGGTTATATGCGCCAGTTCGGAATTTCACGCATCCAGTTCCGTGAAATGGCATCGGCTGGTCTTATCCCCGGAGTTAAGAAAGCAAGCTGGTAACGCTTATACCCATCGATTAAGAGAGTATTAAATATTGTTCGGAGTAACCCGAATCAATTTAAACAATTTATAAAATGACTGATCCAATAGCAGATTATTTAACAAGATTGAGGAACGCAATCAAAGCTCAACACAGAGTAGTGGAGGTTCCCGCCTCAAACTTGAAAAAAGAAATCACCAAGATTCTTTTTGAACAAGGCTACATTCTTAACTATAAGTTTGTAGAGGGTGAAAATCCCGCAGGCACAATCAAGATAGCCTTAAAATATGACCCTGTTGACAAGGTGAACGCAATCAAGAATCTCAAGCGTGTTTCTCGTCCGGGTCTACGCCAGTACACTGGCTACAAAGATATGCCGAGAGTTTTGAACGGTTTAGGTATCGCCATCCTTTCAACATCAAAGGGTGTTATGACCAACAAGAAAGCCAGTGAGCTCAAGATTGGTGGCGAAGTATTATGTTATGTATACTAATTTAATAGGAGGAAACTACAATGTCAAGAATAGGTAAAGCTCCCATTGAAATACCTGCCGGTGTAACTGTCACCGTAAACGGCGACCTCGTTACCGTAAAGGGCCCCAAGGGCGAACTCTCGCAGAAAGTAAATTCCGATCTCACTGTAAAGGTTGAGGACGGACACGTAGTAGTAACCCGTCCTTCTGATGACCGCGAGCACCGCGCTCAGCACGGCTTGTACCGCGCACTTATCCACAACATGGTGGTAGGCGTGTCGCAGGGCTATCGCAAGGAAATGGAGTTGGTCGGTGTAGGTTACCGCGCCACTTCTGAAGGACAGGTTCTCGAACTGTCGCTCGGTTTCTCCCACGCTATATTCATCAAGCTTCCCAAGGAAGTGAAAGTAGAGGCAAAGACTGAACGTAACAAGAATCCCCTTATCATCCTCGAGAGCGACGACAAGCAGCTCCTCGGCCAGGTGTGCGCCAAGATCCGCTCACTCCGCAAGCCCGAGCCGTATAAGGGTAAAGGTATTAAGTTTGTTGGCGAAGTTATCCGTCGCAAGTCGGGTAAGTCGGCAGGTGCTAAATAATTAAAGTAGACAGAATCATGATATCAAAGATACAAAGAAGAAATAAAATCAAGACCCGTATCCGTGGTAAAGTGTCTGGCACCGCCGCACGTCCTCGCATGACGGTGTTCCGCAGCAACAAGCAGATTTATGTTCAGCTCATCGACGACGAGGCAGGAAAGACTCTTTGCGCTTCTTCGTCAAAGGGCCTCGAGGCCGCTCCCAAAATCGAAATGGCAGCCAAGGTTGGCAAGGCTATCGCTGAGAAGGCTCTCGCCGCCGGTATTACTGAGGTAGTTTTCGACCGCAACGGATACCTCTTCCACGGTCGTGTTAAATCATTGGCTGACGCAGCTCGCGAAGGCGGACTTAAATTTTAAGAAAAATGGCATATAAGAATAACAGAGTAAAATCAACCAACGATTTAGAGTTGAAGGACCGCCTTGTTGCCATCAACCGCGTTACCAAGGTTACCAAGGGTGGCCGCACATTTACCTTCGCTGCTATCGTAGTTGTAGGTAACGAAGACGGTATCGTAGGCTGGGGTCTTGGAAAGGCCAATGAAGTCACTGCAGCAATCGCCAAGGGTGTTGAAGCTGCCAAGAAGAACCTTATCCGCGTACCCGTGCACAAAGGCACAATTCCTCACGAACAGGAAGCCAAGTTCGGCGGTTCACGCGTAATCCTCAAGCCTGCATCGCACGGTACCGGAGTTAAGGCCGGTGGTGCAATGCGTGCCGTGCTCGAGAGCGTGGGTATCACCGACGTGCTTGCCAAGTCAAAGGGTTCATCCAACCCCCACAACTTGGTAAAGGCCACCATTGAGGCTCTCGGTGAAATGCGCAGCCCTCTCCAGGTAGCGCAGAATCGTGGTATATCACTGGAAAAAGTATATAACGGTTAAAATCACTTGACACAATGGCAAAGATTAAAATCACTCAGATAAAGAGCCGCATCAACGCTCCTGCAGTGCAGAAGCGCACCCTTGATGCTCTCGGATTGAGAAAAATGCATCACACCGTAATCAAGGAAGACACTCCCGATGTGATGGGTATGGTTAACAGAGTTCGTCACCTCGTAGAAGTGACCAACGCATAATTTTCATGAAGTTATGGAATTAAATAATATTCAACCCTCAGTAGGTTCTGTTAAGGATAAGAAGCGTGTCGGTCGTGGTCCCGGTTCTGGCCGTGGAGGAACATCAACCCGTGGTCACAAGGGTGCAAAATCTCGTTCAGGTTACAAGAACAAGATCGGTTTTGAAGGTGGTCAGATGCCCCTCCAGCGCCGTCTTCCCAAGTTCGGTTTCAAGAACATCAACCGTGTTGAGTACAAGGCCATCAATATCGGCGACCTTGACACTCTTGCTGCCGCAAAGGGCCTTGAAAAGGTTACCCTCGACGACCTTCGTGCCGCAGGATTCATTTCGCGCAAGCAATTGGTGAAGATTCTTGCTAACGGAACAATCACTCGTGCAATCGCTGTTGAAGCCAACGCATTCTCCGAAGCCGCTCAGAAGGCTATCGAAGCTGCCGGTGGTTCAATCGCTAAAGTTTAATGCTAATGAGATTTGTTCAGACATTAAAGAATATTTGGACAATCGAAGAGCTGCGCAAGCGCCTCATCGTGACATTCCTCTTGGTACTCGTGTACCGACTGGGATGTTACGTTGTGTTGCCGGGTATCCATCCCGACGACCTTGATGCCTTGGCCAACTTCACGGCCGGTAGCGGTCTGATGCAGCTCTTGGATATGTTCTCGGGAGGTGCCTTCTCGCAAGCCTCCATCTTTGCATTGGGTATCATGCCCTACATCACGGCTTCAATCGTGATACAGTTGCTCGGCATGGTGCTCCCTTCATTCCAGAAGATGCAAAGGGAAGGCGAGAGCGGACGCCAGAAACTGAACCAATACACCCGTTATCTCACCGTATTTATTCTCTTGCTCCAGGGCCCTGCCTATCTGATCAACCTTCAGATTCAGGTCAACAGCGCAGGAGGTCATGCCGCAATGGGATTTTGGACAGTCGCTTACTTGACTATCATACTTGCCGCAGGCTCCATGTTCATCATGTGGCTTGGTGAGCGCATCACCGATCGCGGTATAGGAAATGGTATCTCTTTCATAATCTTGGTGGGTATTATCGCCCGTCTGCCCCAGGCGCTCTACTATGAATTCGTAAGCCGTTTGCCCGGTTCAACCGGTTCTGAAGGCGGTCTTGTAATGTTCATCGTCGAGCTCATACTCCTCTTCGCCGTAACAGTAGGCGCTGTACTGCTCGTCCAGGGAACCCGCAAGGTGCCCGTGCAGTATGCAAAGCGCATCGTCGGCAACAAGCAGTATGGAGGCGCCCGTCAGTACATACCCCTTAAAGTAAATGCAGCAGGTGTGATGCCTATCATCTTCGCCCAGGCGATAATGTTCATCCCCATCACACTCGCCGGATTCGGTGCTCAGGAAAACAGCATCTTCGTGAAGTTCTCCGACATCAACGGATTCGCCTACAACCTCGTTTACTTCATCTTGATTGTAGCCTTCACATACTTCTACACCGCCATCACAGTGCGCCCCGCACAGATGGCCGAAGATATGAAGCGCAACAATGGCTTCATCCCCGGAGTAAAACCCGGTAAGAAGACTGTCGAGTATCTTGACTCGATAATGTCACGCATAACTTTGCCCGGATCGTTGTTCCTCGGTATCGTTGCCATAATGCCGGCATTCGCGCGCCTATTCGGCGTAAGCCAGAATTTCGCGCAGTTCTTCGGTGGAACATCACTGCTGATTCTCGTTGGTGTAGTGCTCGACACTCTCCAGCAAGTTGAATCACACCTGATGATGCACCACTACGACGGCCTTATGAAAAACGGCAAGATCAAGGGACGCACAACCGGTAGTGCTTATTGATGTAAAATCGTTAAAAGCTACTTTTTAAGTATATAATGATCTATCTTAAAACACCTGAAGAAATAGCTTTGATGCGAGAGGCATGTGACCTCGTGAGTCGCACACTTGGCGAAGTCGCCAAGTGGGTGGCTCCGGGCATCACTACGCTCAAGCTTGACACCATTGCCCGTGAATTCATTCAGGACAATGGCGGTCGTCCCGCTTGTCTCGGTTATGGCGGTTTCCCCGGTACACTCTGTATCGAGGTCAATGAGATAGTCGTTCACGGATTTCCGTCCAACTATGCCCTGCGCGAGGGTGACATCGTTGGTCTTGACTGCGTCGTCGAGCTTAACGGCTACAACGGCGACCAATGCTACACATTCCCCGTGGGCGAAGTCGCCCCCGAGGTGCTGCAGCTGATGAAGACAACCAAGGAGTCGCTCTACAAAGGCATCGCCGCCTGCAAGCAAGGCAATCGCATCGGCGATATCGCCAACGCCATCCAGACATATTGCGAGCGCCACGGCTACACCGTAGTTCGCGAAATGTGCGGACACGGAATAGGCAAGAAGATGCACGAGGATCCCGAAGTGCCCAATTACGGACGCCGCGGTGTTGGCCCCATGATTAAAAACGGACTATGCATCGCAATCGAGCCCATGATTAACCTGGGAAGCCGAAACATCGTAATCGAAAGGGACGGCTGGACATGTCGCACCAAGGACCGCAAGCCATCGGCTCACTACGAGCACACAGTGGCCGTGCACGACGGAGAAACTGAAATATTAACTACATTTGATTATATTGACCAAGTGTTGGGCGATAGAGCAATTTAAACTTATTATATGGCAAAACAAGCTGCAATAGAACAAGACGGAACAATTGTCGAGGCATTGAGCAACGCAATGTTTCGTGTAGAATTGGAGAATGGTCATGAAATCACTGCCCACATCTCCGGCAAGATGCGTATGCATTATATCAGAATATTGCCAGGTGACAAGGTGAGGGTGGAAATGTCTCCCTACGACTTGTCCAAAGGCAGAATCGCATTTAGATACAAATAATAAAAAGCATAAGATATGAAAGTAAGAGCCTCAATTAAGAAGCGTACTCCCGACAGCAAAATCGTGCGTCGCAAGGGTCGCCTTTACGTGATTAATAAGAAAAATCCTAAGTATAAACAGCGTCAAGGATAATTTTTGTTATTTTTGCAGAAAATTTAGTCAAACAATATGGCAGTTAGAATCGTGGGAGTGGACCTCCCCCAAAACAAAAGAGGTGAAATCGCCTTGACTTATATATTCGGCATCGGTCGTAGCGCCGCAAACTCTATCCTTGAGAAAGCCGGAGTGGACAAAAACATTAAGGTTAAAGACTGGACCGACGCTCAAGCCGCAGCTGTACGTGAAGTTATCGGCCACGACTACAAAGTAGAGGGTGACCTCCGCAGCGAAATCCAGCTAAACATCAAGCGCCTTATGGACATCGGTTGCTATCGTGGCATCCGTCACCGTATCGGTCTGCCCGTGCGCGGTCAGAGCACTAAGAACAATGCCCGCACTCGCAAGGGTCGCAAGAAAACAGTTGCTAACAAAAAGAAAGCTACAAAATAATAAATTAGTATGGCAAAAAAGACAGTCGCAGCAAAGAAGAGAAACGTTAAGGTTGACGCAAACGGTCAGCTCCATGTTCACTCATCTTTCAACAACATTATCGTGTGCTTAGCCAACTCTGAAGGTCAGGTGATCTCTTGGTCAAGCGCTGGTAAGATGGGCTTCCGTGGCTCAAAGAAGAATACTCCCTATGCAGCCCAGATGGCAGCTCAGGATTGCGCTAAGGTCGCTTACGACCTCGGTCTGCGCAAAGTGAAGGCCTATGTGAAAGGCCCCGGAAACGGTCGTGAATCTGCTATCCGCACGGTTCATGGACAAGGCATTGAGGTAACCGAGATTATCGACGTTACTCCGCTGCCCCACAACGGATGTCGTCCTCCCAAGCGTCGTCGTGTATAATCCGTCAATTCCTGTAAATTTCACTAATTTATAAAATTACGGCTTGACTGCGGATAAGCATTGAATGTGAATAGACCACAATTTTTATCACCTCTCTGTGGTCGCGGCTGCACTAAGGTGTCAATCCTCAATCAAACCTAAAATTCAAGACAAAAAAATGGCAAGATATACTGGACCAAAAACTAAGATTGCTCGTAAATTCGGCGAGCCTATCTTCGGTGCTGACAAAGTTCTCGCTCACAAGAATTATCCTCCGGGCCAGCACGGCGTCAACAAGCGCCGCAAGACCTCCGAGTACGGCGTTCAGCTCCGTGAGAAGCAAAAGGCTAAATACACCTACGGAGTCCTCGAAAAGCAGTTCCGCAATCTCTTTGAGCGTGCATCACGCACTAAGGGTATCAAGGGTGAGGTGCTCCTTCAGCTCCTCGAGTCACGCCTCGACAACATCGTTTACCGTCTTGGCATAGCTCCCACCCGTGCAGCTGCCCGTCAGCTCGTGCTTCATCGCCACATTACTGTTAACGGTGGTGTTGTGAACATCGCTTCCTATCATGTAAACCCCGGTGATGTTATCGGTGTTCGCGAGCGCTCTAAGTCGCTCGAGGTTATCGCCGACGCTCTCGCCGGATTCAACCACAGCAAGTATCCCTGGCTCGAATGGGACGAAGCTCTTAAGGTAGGAAAGATGCTCCATGTGCCCACTCGCGAAGACATTCCTGAAAACATTAAGGAGCAGCTAATCGTCGAGTTGTATTCTAAGTAATCAATTTAAAAACGTAGATCCATGGCTATTTTAGCATTTCAAAAACCTGACAAGGTCGTCATGTTGGAGGCCGATAATTTCTTCGGTAAGTTCGAGTTCAAGCCATTGGAGCCCGGATATGGCATAACTGTAGGTAATGCGCTCCGTCGCATTCTCCTCTCCTCGCTCGAGGGTTTTGCCATTTCCTCGATTCGCATCGATGGCGTTAAGCATGAGTTTGACACCGTGCCCGGTGTCAAGGAAGATGTAACCAACATCATCCTCAACCTCAAGAAGGTTGACCTCAAGCAGATTGTCGAAGACACCGAATCTGAAAAGGCTACCATCACCGTGTCGGGCCAGGAGGTGTTCAAGGCCGGTGACATTGGCAAGGCGCTTACAGGATTTGAGGTTCTCAACCCTGACCAGGTCATTTGTCATTTGGATCCCAGCGCAAGTTTCCAGCTTGACCTCACAATCAACAAGGGTCGTGGTTGGGTTCCCGCCGATGAAAATAGCACCCCCAACGATGCTATCGATGTAATCGCTATCGACTCAATATACACTCCCATCAAAAATGTGAAGTACACCGTTGAGAACTTCCGCGTTGACCAAAAGACCGACTACGAAAAACTGATTATTGAGATTACAACCAACGGTTCCATTCTTCCTAAGGATGCCCTTAAGGAGGCCGCTAAGATTTTGATTTACCACTTCATGCTATTCTCCGACGAGAAGATAACTCTCGAAGCTACCGAAAACGACAGCAACGAAGAGTTTGACGAAGAAGTGCTCCGCATGCGTCAGCTCCTCAAGTCTAAGCTCGTCGACATGGACCTCTCAGTCCGTGCGCTTAACTGCTTGAAGAGCGCTGAAGTGGAAACCCTTGGCGAACTTGTAGTGTTCAACAAGACCGATCTCTTGAAGTTCCGCAACTTCGGTAAGAAATCTCTTACCGAGCTCGATGAGCTTCTGGCCAACCTTAACCTGTCATTCGGAATGGACATTTCAAAGTATAAATTAGATAAAGAGTAATAAACGATGAGACATAATAAAAAATTCAACCATCTTGGCCGCAAGAAAGCTCACCGCGATGCTTTGCTCGCTAATATGACCGTTTCGCTCATCATGCACAAGCGCATCTTCACTACGCTTGCCAAGGCTAAGGCTCTTCGCATGTACGCTGAACCCCTTATTAACTGCGCCAAGGAAGACAACACTCCCAATCGTCGTCTTGTTTTCAGCCATCTCCAGAACAAATATGCCGTTACTGAGTTGTTCCGCGAAATCGCTCAGAAGATCGCTGACCGCAACGGTGGCTACACCCGCATCCTTAAGACAGGCAACCGCCTTGGTGACAACGCCAAGACTTGCTTCATCGAGCTCGTTGACTACAACGAAAACATGCTCAAGGAGAAGGGCGCAAAGAAGCAGAGCCGCACTCGCCGCTCTCGCAAGAGCACTGCTGCTCCCGCAGCCGAAGCTCCCGCAGCACCCGCTGCCGAAGCTCCCGCAGCACCCGCTGCCGAGGCTACTGCAGCTTCCGAGGCTCCCGCAGCCGAATAAATATCGACAATTACATTCAATTGTTAATATCGTTAATCGCCGTGCATTGCGCACGGCGATTTTTTTGCCCCCTTTTATCTATAATTAAGTGTAATCGATAATATTATTAACGAAATTTGTTAATGGCTATTCCTTTTTTTTGTAACTTTGTCATCAAGAAATTTGACCCAAAAATCCCAACAACATAATTTTAGTTTTAACATTATGAAAATCGAAAAAATCATTGGACGTGAGGTCCTCGACTCTCGTGGCAATCCCACTGTTGAAGTAGATGTAATTCTTGAATCAGGTGCACGCGGCCGTGCTTCTGTTCCCTCCGGCGCTTCTACCGGTGTTAATGAAGCTCTCGAGCTCCGTGACGGCGACAAGAGCCGTTACATGGGCAAGGGTGTTACAAAGGCTGTGGCCAATGTTAACGGTCCCATCGCCGAGGCTCTCGTTGGTATGTCAGCTCTTGACCAGATCAAGATCGACGAAACAATGCTCGCCCTCGACGGCACTGAAACTAAGTCAAACCTCGGAGCAAATGCCATCCTCGGTGTATCACTCGCGGTTGCCAAGGCTGCTGCCGACTATCTTGACCTTCCCCTCTACAAATACATCGGCGGTTGCAACTCTTACGCTCTTCCCGTGCCTATGATGAACATCATAAACGGTGGTGCGCACTCTGATGCTCCCATTGCATTCCAGGAATTCATGATTCGTCCCATCGGTGCTTGCTGCTTCAAGGAAGGTATCCGCATGGGTACTGAAGTATTCCACAACCTTAAGTCGGTTCTTAAGGCTCGCGGACTCTCTACCGCTGTCGGCGACGAAGGTGGTTTCGCTCCCAACCTTGACGGTACTGAGGATGCCCTCAATGTAATCATGCAGGCTATCGAGAAAGCCGGTTATGTTCCCGGAAAGGATGTTACTATCGGTCTTGACTGCGCTTCTTCTGAGTTCTACAAGGACGGTATCTACGACTACACCTGGAAGCAGGCCGACGGCCCCAAGTACACCTCTGCTCAGCAGGCTGAATACCTCAAGACTCTCGTTGAAACTTACCCCATCGACTCTATCGAGGACGGTATGGCCGAAAACGACTGGGAAGGCTGGAAGATTCTTACCGACATGATTGGCGACCGTTGCCAGCTTGTAGGTGACGACCTCTTCGTTACCAATGTTAAGTATCTCAAGAAGGGTATCGACATGGGTTGCGCCAACTCAATCCTTGTAAAGGTTAACCAGATCGGTTCTCTTACCGAAACTCTCCGCGCCGTAGAACTCGCTCAGCGCAATGGCTACACCGCAGTTATCTCTCACCGTTCTGGTGAAACTGAAGATGCCACTATCGCCGACATCGCAGTTGCTACCAACGCCGGACAGATCAAGACCGGTTCTGCAAGCCGTTCCGACCGTATGGCTAAGTACAACCAGCTTCTCCGCATCCAGGAAGAGCTCGGTAGCGATGCCGCTTACGGTTATGGCAAGCGCACCAAGATGCCTCAGGCTTAATTGATTCCTGAATCATTGAAAATAATAAACCGGCCGACTCATTGAGTCGGCCGGTTGTTTTTTATCGATGTATGTCGTTGCTTCTGTTTAGGCCATGGAGTGGGGAGCTTAATCCACCAGGCGTATTACCCTTATTCCCGATGCCGAGCGGTTCTTTCTCATGTATTCCGACAGCGGCTCGCTGTCGATTACAACCGATTTCTTGGCCGATGACGCGTGCATCAGGTGCGGAATCCCGTCCTTCATCACTATGATACCCAAATGCTGCACATCCAGCCCCGGCGTTTTGGTAGTTATAGCAACTATGTCACCGTCACGCATTGCCTTTATCACATCCTTCGACGAGCACTTCGACGACTTGATGTAGGGGAAACGGTGGTTTCGGTAGCCTATTTCCGCGCTCCTCATGCGCTCATACTCCGCCGAGTCGGCCAATGCCGGATATTGGTCACGGTGCGCCGACATGAAGTCGATGGTCTTTATCGCATATTGCACTCCCGGGAAGTTCGATGTCACCTCTTTGATTATGCCGCGGTGTGCGTTGTCGATTATCCAGTCGCTCACATAGTGCAGGCGTGACGCATATCCGTTAAGTTTGCCTCCGCGGTATCTCATCCTTTCAAGATTATATAGGAAGTCACGCCACGAAGTGCGGCCTTCGCCCACGGTAAAGGCCATTGCTGCCACATTTTCCACAAATGTAGTGCAGTCCATGCCGTCCATGTTCACCGTTATTCTCTCGGGCGAGCCCTCGAGTGTCGACGCCTCGTAGGGAGTCCCCAGAAGCTGCTTGCCTATATATGATATGAGAACTTCCGGTTTTGCATTGCCGTTCTCCGCCTTGGCCGATATCAATATCTCGTTTATGCGCAAGGTGTCCGATTCCTCATTGTGAAATCTCACCTCCGACGGGCTCGATGCGGCTGCACTCAATGCCGCTGCCGTGAATATTATGCTTGTTAAGAATCCTTTCATGATTTTTCCTGTACTTATACATGACAAAATTACGAAAAAGAGCAGTAATTACCAAACGTCGTAACCGCTCATTTCCGTATCATGCATGATTCCACAATCTGCCGGCTTGAATTTATTTCCGCGGTAATCGGTTGTGGGGTAGGGCGTTGATGATTCGTCGAAAAATAATTTGAAAATTTAAGGCCAAAATATTTGGAGAATTAAAATCAATCCTCTAACTTTGCACTCGCTTTTGGAAATCAAGGGTAATGCAATGGAGATTGCGAGGCGCTGAAAAGCCTGCTTGAAAAGTTAAGAACAAAGATTGCGGTGAAAAAGTTGTTAAAAATTTTGCCAATCCGAAAATTTGACATAACTTTGCAAAACCTTTCCGCTTCTAAATTTTGAAGCACTTCACCAAGCGCGGTGAAGCGAAAGCAACGAGAACATTGAAAGAGTTAAATAGACAAGAAGTAGTACAAGAGCAGTCAGTCTTGAAAGGCTGACGCCTCAAGTCAATCTACGTGATTCAATAGGTCAGCGGAACCTGAAGCCGACTGTGGTCGCAAGACAACAGAGAAAAATAAGAAAAAAGATACAAACAACGAAGAGTTTGATCCTGGCTCAGGATGAACGCTAGCGACAGGCCTAACACA